>ENA-OZJY01000836-OZJY01000836.1-human-gut-metagenome-genome-assembly--contig:-NODE-836-length-9436-cov-4.508581_pt1 | contig 9436 bp, 7 predicted proteins | sample MGYA00244823_ERZ653757 | MGnify/ENA primary metagenome ERZ653757 (study PRJEB26926, sample SAMN06165282) | human gut metagenome | biome: ENVO:00009003; feature: ENVO:2100002; material: ENVO:00002003... | reverse complement strand
TCGTCGGCAGCGTCAGATGTGTATAAGAGACAGGGTGGGACGAATGTTGTTGGCGAGCAGACATTCGATAATAGCAGAAGAGCAAGGTGCGCAACAGGAATGTAGCAGTACTTTGTCTTCGTTGTTTGGAGTTTCTATTTTCAACATAATCCTTTTTGTTTTTCTTTTAGGCGCGGATTACGCGAATTACACGGAAATTATTCCTTTCCGATTCTTTGAGAATCCGTATAGTCCGCGTAATCCGCACCTGAAATCCTTTATACTTTCAGTTTTATCTTAACCTTCACCAACAGTCCGGTCAATTGGACAATGATGAGGGAGAATATAAGCGATCTTAATAAGCCCGGAGCACCGGCATTCAATAGCTCTGGATAATGCAAACCCAGCAATTGCTGCACAGCATACCATATGTAAGGAAGGATATAGCATGTCAGTGTAGCTGTTCCGGCAGGTTTGATAATATCGAACCAGGGCGTTTTGCCTTTCACATCCGTCAGCCAATAGAACAAGCCGAACAGCGGGAAGAATGCAGCCAGGCAATAAAACAACCAACTCGGGGTAGCCTGTATCTTGGAAATAATCCAGTGAGGATGCGAGCAGAGTGCAGCAATAAGCATGACAACACCCAATACACAAAGAATTGTGATAAACTTACGCGGATGTTCCCGGTCAGCATATTTCTGCATCAGCAACGAAGTGAGTACACCCGACATACCGAATGCGTGCAGCGTCCAATCGCTGGGGATGAAAGGCAACAGTATGACGCGTAAACCGTATTCTTGTGGTATCAGACTGGAATGACTGATTACTGCAAGCAGCATAACTACCAGCCATGCTATTACATTCTTGCGTAGACTTTCGCGGGTAAACAGATAAATCCCGGCACATACGACATAAGTCCAACCGATAAGTCCCAGAATGCCCCACCAACCCTGATGGAAAGGTTTTCCGTTTAAGTCTTTATATAATACGAGGAATGCCAGCAGGGCCACACCGAGCACCTTCATTGCGATGAATAGGTACTTTTTTGAACCTTCGGCCTTGGGATAGACCGCCCAGACCAGAAAGAAACCTATAACCATCAGTATGCAGAACCATTGATGGGAGATGCCGCCCTCTATGCCGCCGGAGTTGAGTGAGAACAGTCCCATGGCAATCAGAGCCACCGTGCGCCAGAAAATATGAGCGACCACTTGCAAGGTAGTGTCTCCCTTTCGATAGCGGTTCTGGATAGCAAAGGAAACGGACATACCCATACAGAAGAGGAATGCGGGAAAGATTGTGTCGGAAAAACCCAGCATGTCTTCGTTCATTTCGGCATGTTTAAGCCAGTGGGGGATGTTTTTCAGACCGGGGATATCATTCACAAAGAGCATAAGGAACATAGTAAGCGCACGGAATACATCGACCGCCGCCACTCGTTGAGGTGTTAAGTTTTTCATTATAGAATACATTTGGGGGTTAATGCTGCAAATATAGGAAACAAATTTTTTATATTTGTCCCCTATGAAGATAAAACTGCTGATATTTCTAGGTCTGGCTTTAGTTGGCATTCACGGAATGTCGGCTCCGGCCGATGTTCCTGCAATGGATGGCTGGACTGATGCTCTGGACGTAGCCATCGGTAAGCACGAAGAATATGTGGCAGTGCGTGAAGCCCGTATTGAGGCGTTGAGGCAGCAATTGGTACAGGCCGGTTCAGAAACCCCGGAATTCTTCCGGCTGAATGCGGAAATGTATCAGGAATACAAAGCGTACATCTGCGACTCCGCCCTTTACTATCTGAGCCGTAACCTGCGCTGGGCGCAACAGCGCGGTGAGCAGGATGCGGCAGATGAAACCCGTATCCGGAGGGCGCATCTGATGTCAGCGGCAGGTATGTATAAAGAAGCTTCCGAAGATCTGGAAAAGATAAATTCCTCTAAGCTTTCTCCCCGTTTGTTACCCGATTATTATGAATGTTACCGTCATTTATACAATGAATTGGGGGCGTATACGCAGGATACCTTCCGGCGCAGCCGTTATTACGGTTTGTCTGTCGCTTATGGAGACTCTCTGATGCAGGTACTTTCTCCTGCCTCCGCCCTCTACCTGGAACGTAAAGAGATGAAAGCCGCCGGCTCCGGTCAATTGGAGGAGGCTTTGAAGATGAATGATAGCCGTTTGGCGGGCATACGTCCCGATACCCCGGAATATGCGTTGGTCACTTACCACCGTTCCCAGCTTTACCGTAGTTTGGGAGACAGGCAGCAGGAAAAGTATTATCTGGCTTTGTCTGCTTTGACAGATGTCCGGCTGGCAATTACTGATCATGCTTCCTTGTGGACCTTGGCACAACTGCTTTATGAAGAAGGAGACATTGAACGTGCTTACCGCTACATTCGCTTCTCGTGGGATGAAACTAACCACTACAATGCCCGTAGCCGCAGCTTGCAGACGGCAGGTATTCTGTCGCTCATAGATCTTACCTATCAGGCTATGCAGGAGAAGCAGAACGACCGTCTGCTCTTTTATCTTTGGATGATCAGTATCCTGTCCCTGTTGCTGATTATGGCTGTCATCTGGATATATCGGCAGATGAAGCATCTTTCCATAGCCCGCAGTCATCTGGAACAGGCTAATGAACAGTTGCAGATGTCCAATCATATAAAAGAGGAATATATCGGCCGTTTCCTGAAACTGTGTTCTACCTATATCGACCGTCTGGATGCTTACCGACGCATGGTCAACAAGAAGCTTTCCGGCGGGCAAACGGAAGAACTGCTGAAGATGGTGCGTTCAAGAGATGTGCTTGACACTGATCTGAAGGAACTGTACGAGAACTTCGATACTGCCTTCCTCCATCTTTTCCCTGACTTTGTAGAAAAGTTCAATCAGCTGTTGCAGCCTGAAGAACGGATCATTCTCCGCAAGGGCGAACTGCTGAATACAGAATTGCGTATTTTTGCCTTGATCCGTCTGGGTATTGACGATAGTTCGCAGATTGCCGAGTTCCTTCGTTATTCCGTCAATACAATCTATAATTACCGTGCTAAAGTGAAAAATAAAGCGTGCGTCTCGCGGGATGATTTTGAAATGTGTGTTATGAGGATACGCTAAACATACGCCATTTCTTTCCTGTTTATCCACTTTTTTACTTTCTCACCGCAAACTTATAGTATTGTTATTTAGTCTGTTATCATTCTGCATGCTTTCATCTTATCCACATCTTGATAAACCGGAGGTGCATACTGTCTTTATCTTGCCTACCTTTGGGGAAGATTAATTAACCCTTGGAAAACATACCATGAACTTGAAACTACCTCTTTTATTAGGATGCTGTTTATTCGCTGCCATTACAGCTTGTGCCGAGACTTCCGCTTCATTGGACGAAAATGCGGCAGGAAAGAAGAAAGCAGATGTGTACATCACGACTGCCGACCGTCAGCAAAGCTTTAATCACACTACTCAGAAGCTCTCTAAAACTCCTGCGTTTGAATCCGTAATCACCCTGAATTCGAAGGTGAAATTTCAGGAGATGGACGGTTTCGGTGCTGCCGTAACCGGTTCTACCTGCTACAATCTGATGCAAATGACACCTGCCGACCGTGCGAAGTTTCTTACCGAAACTTTTTCGGATAAAGACGGACTAGGCTTCAGCTATATCCGCATTTCCATAGGCTGTTCCGATTTCTCGCTGAGCGAATATACCTGCTGCGATACGAAAGGCATTGAAAACTTTGCCTTACAGATGGAAGAGAGAGAATACGTGATACCTATCTTAAAAGATATTCTGGCGATTAATCCCACCATTAAGATACTGGGCTCTCCGTGGACATGCCCCAAATGGATGAAGGTGAATAACCTGGAGGAAAAGAAACCCTTCGATTCCTGGACAAGCGGACAACTGAATCCGGATTACTATCAGGATTATGCCACTTACTTCGTGAAATGGATTGAGGCATTTCGTAATGAAGGTATTGATATTTATTCCGTTACTCCACAGAATGAACCGTTGAATAGGGGAAATTCCGCATCTTTGTTCATGGGTTGGAAGGAAGAACTGGCCTTTGTGCGTGACGCTCTTGGTCCTGCTTTCAAGGCTGCCGGACTGGATACGAAGATTTATGCTTTCGATCATAATTACAACTACGATAACATGGCCGATCAGCAACAATACCCCGTTAAGATGTATGATGATGAAGTAGCCGCCGCTTTCTTGACCGGAGCCGCTTACCACAATTATGGCGGCAGGCGCGAAGAACTGAACAATATCCGACAGAAGCGTCCTGACAAGGAACTGATCTTTACCGAAACTTCTATCGGCATGTGGAATGATGGTCGTAACCTGGAGAAACGTCTGATGGAAGATATGTGTGAAGTAGCCCTTGGCACAGTGAACAACTGGTGTAAAGGTGTCATAGTCTGGAATCTGATGCTGGACAATGAACGTGGGCCTTGGCGTGAAGGTGGCTGCAAGACTTGTTACGGAGCCGTGGATATCAGTCGTGACGACTATAAAACAATGACTTACAACTCCCATTACTATATCATCGGACATCTGTCTACCGTAGTGAAACCGGGCGCTGTCCGCATAGAAAGCAAAGGCGTTGCAGAGAAGGGATTGATGTACTCTGCATTCGAAAATCCCGATGAAACCGTGGCTTTTGTGCTGTTGAATGAGGGTACGAAGGAAGTTCGCCTGACGGTAACGGACGGAAAGAACTGTGTGGATTGTGTGGTGCCTGCCAAGTCTGTAGCATCCTATCGCTGGAAGAAATAATCTTATATTTAGAATACCATGTTGAAATCTATTTTAGTGGGTACATCCCTCTTGGCAGCTTCTCTGATGTTAGGGAGTTGCGGTGAAAAGGCAGAAAAAGCACAGGAACCTGCCGCATTTGTAACAATTCAAGGGCAAGATCTGATAAAGCCCGACGGTACGAAACTCTTTATCATGGGTACCAATCTGGGTAATTGGCTGAATCCGGAAGGATATATGTTCAAGTTCAGTAAGACGAATTCCCCCCGTTTCATCAACGAGATGTTCTGTCAGTTGGTGGGACCCGACTTTACCGCTGAGTTCTGGAAAGCGTTTAAGGACAATTATATCACCCGTGAAGATGTTCAGTTCATCAAGAATACGGGTGCGAATACAATCCGTCTGCCGTTTCACTATAAGTTGTTCACAGATGAGGACTTTATGGGGCTGACTGCCAATCAGGATGGTTTCGCCCGGGTGGACAGTGTGGTGGAATGGTGTCGTGAAGCCGATCTTTATCTGATTCTTGATATGCACGATGCTCCGGGCGGACAAACGGGAGATAACATTGACGACAGTTATGGCTATCTCTGGTTGTTTGAAAGTGAAACCAGCCAGCAGTTGTATTGTGACATCTGGCGTAAGATTGCGGAGCGTTATAAAAATGAACCGGTGATTCTGGGTTATGAGCTTTTCAACGAACCTATTGCCCCGTACTTCCCGAATATGGAAGAACTGAACGGTAAGCTGGAAGATATCTATAAGAAGGGAGTAGCCGCTATCCGCGAGGTGGACACCAACCATATTATCCTGTTGGGCGGTGCACAATGGAACGGTAACTTCAAGCCGTTTACGGATTCTAAGTTCGACGATAAGATAATGTACACCTGCCACCGCTACGGAGGCGATCCTACCAAAGAAGCTATCCAGAGTATTATTGATTTCCGTGACAAAGTGAACCTGCCGATGTATATGGGCGAAATAGGACATAATACGGATGAATGGCAAGCGGCATTCTGCCAGACTATGCGTGATAATAATATTGGCTATACCTTCTGGCCATATAAGAAGATGGATGGTTCCAGCTTCGTCGGTATTACTCCTCCGGAGAATTGGGCGAATATCGTTTACTTCTCCGAGGCTCCCCGCGCATCTTATAAAGAAGTTCGTGATGCTCGTCCCGACCAGGCAATGGCTCGCAAAGCCATGATGGATTTCATCGAGGCTTGCAAGCTGAAAAACTGTGTGGTGCAGGAAGGGTATATTCAATCGTTGGGAATGAAGTAAGAAGTTATTGTTAAATATTTAATCATGTGAGTCAGTAGTTGAGTTTGGTTCATAACAGTACAAAAAGAAACTAACTACTAACCCCATTATCCACTTATTTATATGAAGAAAGTATTATTCGGTTTCGCATTCGCTGTTGCTCTTCCGCTTTTTGCGCAACAGAAACCTGTATATCTGGATGCGAGCAAACCTATGGAAGTAAGAGTAGAAGATGCGTTGAAACGGCTGACCGTGGAAGAAAAGGTAGCCATGCTGCATGCACAAAGTAAATTCAGCAGTCCGGGTGTACCCCGTCTGGGTATTCCGGAATTTTGGATGACGGACGGTCCTCACGGAATCCGTCCCGAAGTTCTTTGGGATGAATGGAATCAGGCCGGATGGACCAATGACTCTTGTGTAGCTTTTCCGGCATTGACCTGTTTGGCGGCTACATGGAACCCCGAGATGTCCATGCTTTATGGCAAAAGCATTGGTGAAGAAGCACGCTATCGTAACAAGACCGTTCTTCTGGGACCCGGTGTTAATATTTATCGTACTCCGCTGAACGGACGTAACTTTGAGTACATGGGCGAAGACCCGTACCTGGCTTCCCGTATGGTGGTTCCTTACGTGCAGGGCGTACAACAGAATGGGGTGGCAGCCTGCGTGAAGCACTATGCGCTGAACAATCAGGAAATCAACCGCCACACCACCAATGTCATAGTAGACGACCGTGCCCTGTATGAAATCTATCTGCCCGCTTTCAAGGCGGCCGTTCAGGAAGGTAAAGCGTGGTCTATCATGGGAGCTTATAACCTGTATAAAGGTCAGCATGCCTGCCACAACCAATATCTACTGAACGATATTCTGAGAGGCGAATGGGGCTTCGACGGTGTGGTCGTTTCCGACTGGGGCGGCACGCACGATACTGATCAGGCTATTACAAACGGTCTTGATATGGAGTTCGGAAGCTGGACGGATGGTCTTGCCAATGGCAGCAGCAACGCTTATGATAACTATTATCTGGCTATGCCTTATCTGGAGCGTATCAAATCGGGCAAAGTAGGTACGAAGGAACTGGACGAAAAAGTACGTCGCATCCTGCGCCTGGCATTCCGCACTACAATGGATGTGACCCGTCCTTTCGGTTCTATCCTTTCTCCCGAGCATTACGAGGCTGCCCGCCGCATTGGTGAAGAAGGCATTGTGCTGCTGCAAAACAAAGACGGCGTATTGCCCATCGACTTGAATAAAGTGAAGAAGATTGCCGTTATCGGTGAGAATGCTGTGAAAATGATGACCGTAGGTGGTGGTAGCTCCTCCCTGAAGGTGCAGCGCGAACTTTCTCCGTTGGATGGTATCAAGAACCGCGTAGGAAACAAGGCGGAAGTTGTTTATGCCCGTGGATACGTAGGCGATGCCCGTGGCGAATATAATGGTGTGGTAACCGGTCAGAATCTACAGGATGACCGTACGCCTGAGGAGCTGATTGCCGAAGCCGTAAAGGTGGCTGCGGATGCCGACTATGTGATCTTCATCGGTGGACTGAACAAGAGTAACAATCAGGATTGCGAAGATACCGACCGTGCTGGCTTGGAATTGCCGTACGGACAGGATGCTGTCATTTCAGCTTTGGCGAAGGCAAACAAGAATCTTGTAGTCATCAATGTTTCCGGCAATGCGGTAGTTATGCCCTGGATTGCGGAAGTTCCTTCTGTTTTGCAAGCTTGGTTCCTGGGATCGGAAGCCGGAAACTCAATCGCTGCCGTGTTGATGGGGGATGCCAATCCTTCCGGCAAACTGCCTTTCACTTTCCCTGCCCGTCTGGAAGATGTTCCGGCTCATAGCGTTGGCGAATATATCAGTCAGAGAAGTAAGGATGTGGTAGATATGAAATACAACGAAGGCATCTTTGTGGGGTATCGTTGGGCGGACAAGCAGAAGAAGGTGAAACCATTGTTCCCCTTCGGACACGGGCTGTCTTACACAACGTTTGCTTATGGCAAACCTGCGGCTGATAAGAAAGTGATGTCTGCCGATGATCAGATCAATTTTACCGTAACCGTGAAGAATGCCGGTGACCGCGAAGGACAGGAAGTTGTGCAATTGTATATCAGTGATAAGAAATCCTCTCTGCCCCGTCCTGTCAAAGAGTTGAAAGGTTTCAAGAAAGTGAAACTGGCTCCGGGCGAAGAGAAAGAAATAACCTTCACCATAGATAAAGAAGCTTTGAGCTACTTTGACGATGCCCAACATGCCTGGGTAGCCGAACCGGGTAAGTTTGAAGCTGTTATCGCCGCTTCGGCAGCGGATATCAAAGGGATCGTTCCTTTTGAATTGAAGTAATAACGTTATTAAGTTGACAAGAGGAAGGGCGTAGTCGCAAGATTACGCCCTTTCTTGTTGTCAGTCAGGAAGATATAGGCGATTTACAGAACCTCTATCTGTTCCATTTAGTTTCTTCCTGTTGGAACAAAAGTGTCTTGCCTAAGAAACAAACGTTTCTTCCCATTGAAACGAAAGTTTCTTACCTAAGAAACAAGAGTGCCTTACCTAAGAAACAAAAATGCCAGTAAAGTGAAACGGATGTTTCTTCACAATGGAACGATATCGGTTCAGTAGAGCCTTCCGGGATAGGAAGGCATCGGACTTATTTACAGAAGTTTACCATTCATATTGTTCTACGTACTCGTCATATACGGGTTCTTCCTTTATTCCTCTTTTGAGAAACAGTTGACGGATGTATTCCTGTTCTTTGGGCTTAAGAAGTCGTTCCTTTCGGTAACAGCGGTAGTAGGTAGTCCGATTAAGCTCTGCCATCAGTTCTCGTTTGATGCCGAGGGCTTCTTTATGCGGTACATTATCCAGCAGGTGGGTGATGCCGAGTGCGAAACGTTTCTTTTTATCTGCCATGAAGTATGGGCAGGATTCTTTGTGCGAACTAAAATAGTTTGGATTTACAGTACTGATTGCCGGGTAGCTGTCCGGAACATAGGCCGTCACCAAGTATCGCAGGCATTTGGAGGAGTGTTTGCATTGCTTGTTGAGGCAGTGGAGGAAGGTGGCCGGTACCTCGCTGTAGTTAAAGTCGGGACTCATGATTGTATTCGTTTATAAGTAAATAATAGCAAAGGTAGTGTTTACTGGGGGAATAATCGCTCAGTCTGCAAGAAAAAGATGACAACTCATTTGTTTTATAATAAAGGCAAGACTATAAAGCATATAATGTAGTAATTAATACAAAATTGTCTTCTATGAAATTTCCTCCCTTTTCCTTTCTAATCGTGGCGAGGAGTGTGTATAGCCTGGGCGAGAATAGTAAAGTTGTATATTCTATCTTGTATTTATTGTATTTAATGATTATTTCTTGCTCTTTCTTATATTAAATAGTTTGGATTAATTCTGTCTCTTATACACATCTGACGCTGC
>ENA-OZJY01000833-OZJY01000833.1-human-gut-metagenome-genome-assembly--contig:-NODE-833-length-9449-cov-8.716734_pt1 | contig 9449 bp, 8 predicted proteins | sample MGYA00244823_ERZ653757 | MGnify/ENA primary metagenome ERZ653757 (study PRJEB26926, sample SAMN06165282) | human gut metagenome | biome: ENVO:00009003; feature: ENVO:2100002; material: ENVO:00002003... | reverse complement strand
CGGCGGTTGCCGGAACGGTCAAGGGGCAGGAAGTCAAGGGCATTGGAAGTGCCGCCAAACACGCACTGACGGGGGCGGTCTGCCGGGTGGGTTTCATAGGGTATCTTGTAAACCTCTTTCTGCCGGCTTAAAAACGACTTGATTTCCTCAATGCTCTTGGCGTTGGCGGTTGCCATCATTTCCGACATTTCGATAATCCAGTGACCTTGCAGCTTACGGTACACATTGTCATCGTCCAGCTTCCGCAAATCATCGGAAAACCACTCGTCTTTTACTGCCAGCAGCCGGAAAAAGGTGGATTTCCCGGCTCCCTGACCGCCCACCAGACAGAGCATGACTTCAAATTTACAGCCGGGGCAAAATGCCCGGTGGATGGCTCCCAGCAGGAACAGCCGCAGGGCTTCATAGGTGTACTGGTCGGTGTCGGCTCCCAGAAAGTGGCGCAGGCAATAGCGGATACGCTCCTGCCCATCCCATGAAAGGCCGTTCAGGTAGTCCCGGACGGGGTGGTAGCCGTTTTCATTGGCAACAATCCCGATGGCGGCGGTAATCTTTTTCTCACTGGTAAGCCCATAGGTTTCTTCCAGATACAGGAGCAGATAGTTCATATCCGTGTCCGTGATGGCGGTGCCGATGCGGTGGTAGCCGATGGGCTTTACAATGTCCACTCGCTCGGTCAGCAGATTTTTTGCGATTGCCCCGGAAAGCAGCGGGTCATTCTGAAAGACGGTCAGGCAGTTGCGGATACTGTTGCGGACGCTGCCTTTCTCGGTGCTTTCCAGCATGGCCTTTACTTCCTCAATGCTCCGGGGCGGGGCTGCTTCTTGTATGGTCTGTTCTGCGGCCTGCCGTATCTTGGGCGGCAAGCTCTGCCATTCGTCTTTCAAGATTGCTCACTTCCTTTCCATAGTCAACGATAAGGACTGCCCGTTCCTCCATATCCGGGGAGAGCAGCACATCCAGCAGATATTCCACATGGGATTGCTTCTGCAAGGCTTCCACAAAAAGCGGGTGCCATGCTTCTTCCGGCATCTTAGGGGCATAGTCCCGTTTCCAGCGGCGCAGAAGATGGTAATAATCGGACAGCACCCGGAAGCAGTAACGCTCCATGCGGCAAAACCGCTGTTCCGGGGTTTCCTGCCGGGGTTTGGGTTTTCTCCTGCCGGGTGGTTCCCTGTCCTCATAGGGGATGGAGAACTCCTGCGCCAGCATGAGGGCGGCTTCCTTCGGACTGACAGCTTCCAGACGGGAAACAAAGTCAATCACATCCCCGTCTGCCTGACAGCCGAAACAGTGAAAGCGCCGGTCAACCTTCATGCTGGGGTTTTTATCAGCATGGAAGGGGCAGACACACATCCCGTTTCGTCCCACCCGGATTCCAAAATGCTCCGCAGCCTGCCGGGTGGTAACAGACTGCTTGACAGCTTTAAATACATTCAAATAAATCCTCCTGAAAATAAGAAAAGCGCCTGTCATTCTCGAAAAAGAAAATAGCAAGCGCCTATTAAAGTTCCATATCCTGTTTTTTCTCTGTGCGGGGCTGCTTCCGTTTCTCGGCCTGTTCTTCCCGGATACGCTGCGTCCGGCCTTTGACTGCCTGCTGGATGGACGGTTTCTTTCCCGGCTCGGCGGTCTGGCGGTACTGTTCAGACGGAAGAACCTGATTGAGCCAGTGACGCACATCCCGGAGAATCTTCACATCCTCCTGTAATGCGGACAACCGTTCCTTATATCCGGCAACTTCTCCGGCAAGCTGTGTCTGTTCCTCATTCAGCTTTTTAATGCTGTACTTCTTCTCCTTCAAATGCACCTTGAAATAACGGATAGCGGCATTATAGGCGTCCAGCTCGTCCCGATGGGCGGCGGCAAACTGTTCCCGTGGCTTCTTAAACCGGATGGCAGCATACTCCACATGAACCGGCTTATGGGCTTCAAAGTTGGCGATATGGGAAAGCAGGGTGTTGATTTCTTTCATACGCTGTTCTTTCGGCTTCATCTCTGCCCGGATGGAAACGGCCTGCCCGCTGACGGTATCCAGATAAGCGTCCAAACTCTGCACAGTGGACAGCTCCTTTTCCCGCAGATAGCGGATAGCTTCCATAACCTTGTTGAAATCGGCAACGCTGCCTGTAAGCTGGCCTTTGCTTGTCCAGCCTGTACGTTCCTCCCGGCGCAAATCCAGATATTTCCCCAGCAGCTCCGGCAGGGTGGGTTCCTTCGATTCCTGCAAGGCTTCCAGCAGGGCGGCTTTTTTCTCCTTCAGGTCTGCAATCCAGCCTTTCAGGTGGCGTACCATCTGCCGGATAGATTGCATAAGGGAATTGGCGGCTTTGATGTCCCGGTTCAAGTTGCCGATGTTGGTCTGTATCCCTCGTTTCTCCATCTGGCTGACTGCTGGCCCCATATGGACGGTGGGGATTTTATCAAGCCCCTGCCGTTCATAGGAACGAAGGTCAAGGCGCTCCGGGCGTCCGTTGGCTTCCAGATAGCGGTTAGCGGTAGCCGCCCAGCCCTGCCGCCAGATCTCTCCGTACTTCTGGTCGTTCCAGTCCACGGTATCCTCCTTGTGGCTTTTCCAGCTCCCGGACGGGAGCCGGATACGCTCGCCGTTCTCGTCAAGGTCATAAACCTTCCGGCTCTTGGGAAGCCATTTCCCGTTTTCGTCCATTGCCCGCATGGTCAGCAGGATGTGGGCGTGGGGATTCCCATTCCCTTTGTCGCGGATGGCAAAATCGGCAATCATGCCTTTAGAAACAAAAAACTCCCGGCAGTAGTCCCGGATAAGGTCGGCGTGCTGTTCCGGGGGGATTTCCCTCGGTATGGCAAGCACGATTCTCCGGGCAAGCTGGGAGTTCCATTGCTTCTCGATAGCTTCGGCGGCGTTCCACAAAGTATTGCGGTCTGCATACGCTGGTGGGGCGTGGGGCGGCAGCATGATTTCTGTATGGACAATCTCGCTTTTATGGGAATAGTATTTCTGCTTCTGGTCGTACTCGGAAAACAGCCGTTCCCCACTCTGGTAGGCGGCAGACGCAACGGCTGACTGGTGGTTGCTGCGCTGGATTATTTTTATATCATGGTGTGGACAGGGCATAGCGTTCCTCCTTCCTGTGGTTGATTTTGGGCAAAAGAAAAGCAGGAAACCGTTTCTGATTTCCTGCTTAGTGGTGTCGCTGGTAGGCGATTAGTATTCAGTTTTGAAGGTTCGGGTCAGGTTGGCTCGATGATGGAAAGCTGTCTAATAGCTTAAAAGTTTTTGTTCGCAAATTTACTTGTAATTCCAGTTTCTGTTTTATAAAATCCAAAAATCAGAAAAATAATTCCAACAACTACTCCTGCAAATACGGTAGTCTGTGTAGAAATATTAAGAAGAAGTAAGGATATACACAAAACGATTTCTACCAAACCTAATGTTTTGCCAATACCAATAAAAATATTAGGTGCTATGCTTTGTGCATAATCCCAATGCTCTTGTGACTTCCGAGATGTAGGCGTATTGTATCCGTTACCGGATGTCATATCTTTTACCGGGTGCTTCTTTAAGATATATCCTACAAAAACCATAACAAAGGGTATGATGAAATTCAAAGCAATCAATCCATACATAAAACCATCTCCTTAGATAGTGTTCGTCATTAGCTTTATTATACTACGGGCAGTCCTGTTTTGGAATAGATAAATTGTAAACTTGCTGGACGGGAACAGCTTGCAGCGCAAGGTGTTCCCGGGCGGCAAGTCCACAAAGGGGTAGCTGGCGCAGCCAGCGCAGGGGAAGTGTAGCGTCCCCTGTGATGATTGGAAGCAGCCGCAACGGTGCTGAAAATCATCCGCTTTCCGCAGGAAGCCCCCGGCAGGGCGCAACGCACCGGCTTGACCGGTGTATAGTTGCGCCCTTACTCCGTAAGGGATTCCCCGGCTACCCGCCCTTTCACGCTTTCTGCAACTATTTCCTTCATGCCACTTTGAGAAAATGCCTGTTTCAGAATGTCCATCACATCCTCGTCTGTCAGCACTTCCGGCCTTAAAAGGAAACTTTCCAGCATAGCTCCTCTGGTACAGAGCCGGTGCGTCCGTTCCTTCCGGGTAAGCTGCTTCACCTGGTGTTCCAGTATTTTTTCTTCATGCTGCGCCCGCCGCAGTCTGGCTTCGCCTTTGGCAATCTCCTGATTCAGCTTTTCCAGCTTCTCATTTATCATGGCAGCCCTCCTTTGGGAAGCAGCGTGTAAATGCGGTTTGGTTCTCCCACACCCCGGCGCACCCGCAGGATAAGCCCGATGTCCTCCAATTCTTTCAGGGAACGCTTCACAGTGACGGGGCTGCGGGAGAGGGCTGCCGCTAATTCCATGATAGGAAAACGGACAAACAAAATGCCGTTGCTATCCTCTATCCCTGCCGTAAGGGTGGTGTTCAGCAGACGGGCATACATGACTTTTGCTGTGCTGCTGATCGGCAGCCGAAGCATTGCGGCGGGTAGCGGCATACAAGGCGGCAGAACCGTGTCTGCGCTCATAAATTCAAATTCCATTTAACTGATTTTCTCCTTTCGCTTGGCTCGTTTTGACAGGTAATGGGGGCAGTCTATCACGACAGCCCGGAAACTCTGCTTGCACTTATGCTGGCACTTCCGGCACAGGTCGTTGTAGGCCACACGCCCCCGGTCATTGAGGAAGAAGGAAAGCTCCAACTTCCGTTTCTTGCTCATTCTCGGCATAGTGCCTCCTATCATAGAAAATCCGCCCATTTCAGCCGTAACAACGGGAACAGGCGGATAAAGGTTTTTGGTGTCATGTTTCGGGGCGATTTTCAAGGAAAATACGGCCATAGAGCCGCTTTGAAATGCCCCATAGTATTACGGACGGGGCAGACTACACCCCGCCGATTTGTCGTGTTTGGGTAGCGTTTTGGTATCAGTTCTGCCGGGTTGTCCTGCTGTCGTTCCTGCCCCTGAATCTCACAGCGGCGTTTCGTTCCCGTTGGTACGCTCGCTGCGGTCAAGGTTCCTCCATTTCCTTGCCGCAGGTCGTTGCGCTACATCGCCGGGGAGCATATCCCATCAGGCCGGTCATTCGATTGGAAATAATCCATCGATGAACTGACTTAATCATAGCTCATTTTTGAACCCTTTCCCGTATGTCCATAAAATAGGAAAACCGCCCCAAAATCGAAAAATTCCACGATTTCGGAACGGTATATGGTATAATAAGGAATAACAGCGGCAGCCAGCCGCAGGAAGGAGCGATGTGTTTATGAAAACCCGCATTTCCGTACAGGAACGCCTGAAAGATTTACGGGTGGAACGGGGCTTGAATCTGGAAGAACTGGCACAGGAAACCGGCATTTCAAAATCAGCCCTCGGCAGTTATGAAAACGACAACGACGAATACAAGGAAATTAACCACGGCAGCCTGTTGAAGCTGGCAGACTTCTATCAGGTGTCGGTTGACTATCTGCTCGGCCTTACCAATAATCGGAGATATGAAAACACCCCGATAGAAGAATTACATTTGAGTGATGAAGTCGTGGAACTGCTGAAAAGTGAACGCTTCAATAACCGGCTGCTGTGTGAGATTATCTCCCATGAAAAATTTAAGGAATTGCTGGCAGACGCAGAAATCTATGTGGACGGGATAGCAACCATGCACTTCCATGACACAAACAGCTCACTGGCTGCTTTACGGGCTATGGTACTGGAAGAACACCCCGAAGCTGCGGCAGACCGGGCAATCAAAGTGTTGGAAGCCTGTCAGATAGAGGAAGAAGATTTTTTCTGCCATGTGACGCACAAAACATGGGACGTCATTCTCCATGATATACGCAAGGCGCACGAAAATGACAGCGAAAGTGCGCCGGATACCACGCCTGCCGATGAACTTATACGGGAAGTACAAAAGGCCATGCAATCTCCGGGGGACAGGGTTCAGCAATTCACGGAGATATTCTGCAAGGCGTTCCGGCTCAAATACAAGCGGCTCTCACAAGAGGAACGAAGCCTTTTGAAAAAGCTGTTCAAGAAATCCCCGCTGATAAAACAGTCTGGTATGAACTTCCGGCGCAGGCCGTGGAAATAAAAACAGCCGTTGTAGGATTTTGTTCCTACAGCGGCTGTTTTTATTTATGAATCTTCTCCAACAAAAGACAGGATATTTTCATCAGTTTGTAATGTAATTGTTGCGCTTTCTGAATCATCAGAATAAACTCTTGTTCCATATACGCCTGTAACAGGCTCCTCTAAATTTTCAAAAGTTAATCCGAGTTTCGAAGAAGAATTGTCAATCTTTTCAAGCGAATATGTACCTGTCCATTCTTGTTTATGAGTGTTATCTGTTAAGATAAAACTTTTTTCTTCAAAACTCAATGTCAAATCCAATACTGGTATGTCATCATGCACTGAACCTGAGAATAACATATTACCATCTAAATCAGTAATAAATTCTAAAGACCAGTTATATGATGATACCGACCGAGTTTGGGAAGAATCACACGAACATAAGCCTACACACATAAAAAAACATACGCATATTGCCAATAACCGTTTCATTTTACCTATTACCAACCTTAATTCACAACTGTTTTGCATTTAATTAGGGAAGTGTCACAGGGTAAGAAATAGCGAAAGCTCCACCGCCTGCCAAGGCATTATTAGCGGTAGCAACACCAGAAACAGAAACCGTTCCCTTATCTCCGCTATTACCTGTTCTTCCAGTATCCACATCAGTTTCGATTGTTTCTTCACCGTCGGCTAATTCTGCAAATGCCGTATTGGTGGATTTTTTGTTCATAAGCACATTAACTGTACCAGTCATACCAGTGAACTCCGGTTTTGGAGATTCATACCACGGTACATACAACTTCACATGAACTTGAATCCCATCATCCTCATCATAAGTTGCATAAGAGTTAATACGAACATTAGCGACTGCTCTTTTGGTGACACCATCGGAAATCATAACATCGGTTAAGTATCCGTCATATTCTCCAATGACTACCGGCTGTTGAGTATCCGTTATTTCCGTTGTTGTTTCCGCTGCAAAAGCAGGAACCGCACTCACAGAAAAAAGCATACAAAACGCTACCAACGAGGTAAACAATCTTTTACTAAATTTTTTCATAAACAATGCTCCTTTCTAAAATGACCAGAACCTACATTTTTTGTATTCAGTTATTGGCAATATGCTACTAACCTGCAAGCACACTCTCAAATCATAAAATGTTTCAAATGTACTTGTTTTATTTTATGATAGCACTTATTTACATTGGGTACAATAGAAAATATACACCATTAAAATTTAATTTTTTGTGCAAATCGAATCAAATATAAAATTATATCGCTTTAGATATTGTCCTGTTCTAATTTAATCACATTCATAATACCACAATTCAAGGCTTCACAAATGCGAACCAGCGTTTCCATGCTGATATTCTTTCCCTTGCCCATGTTGGCAATCATATTTGTGGTAAGACCGGCGGCAAGCCGCAAATCCTCTTTCCTCATGCCACGCTCTTTCAGTGTGTTCCATAGTGGCTGATAACTAATGTGCATAGGCTTCCCGCCTTTCTTTCCATCGTCAAGTGTTTTATACCCATTATAGCAGAAATCTTGCGTTTCCACAATATTTCTTGACTACACCGCCGGTTCCGTCTGGATTGTGCTTTTCCTTTCTCCGCTTTTATTACATCTAATTAGCCATGAGCTGTTTCATACCCTGGCTTTTTACTGATGTGCGATAAAGAAGTAATAGAAGTGTAAAAAATTTTGCCGTTCCTATCCGGCACTTGCGCATTGTGTCGGATAGGTCGGGCGGTTATTCCGGCAAGTCAATCTTGCCGACAAAGCTGTAATAAATCTCAATGTCCTGCCTGCGGGTGCCGTTCTCGTCATAGCTGCACTCATGCACGACGATTTTTTCAATCATCTCCCGCAAGAGGGTGGGGGTCAATTCCTCAAAGGCAAGGTGCTTTCGGACGATACCCATAAACTTTTCCGCGTTGACGGTGGCGGCCTGCGACTTGTCCAGTTCCTCCTGCAAAGCGGCGGCGCGGTCTTTCAGTTCCCGCTGTTCCTGCTCATAGTCTGCCGACAGTTCCATGAAACGCTCGTCGCTGATTTTGCCGTTCACATTGTCCTCATACAGCCGCTTGATAATGCGGCTCACTTCGGAAATGCGCTCCTGCGCCTGTTCAAGCTGCTTCGTGGCTGCGGCGGTCTTTCTCTTGCCGCCGATCTCGTTCTGCTGGATAAGCAGCTTCACAAAGCGGCTCTCATGCTTGGCGGCGTATTCGGTCACTTGCCGGAGATTGGAGAGGACACCGGCGGTCAACAGGTCGGTGCGGATAAAGTGCGCCGTACAGTCGCGGGTGCGCTTCTTGTAGCTGCCGCAGATGTAACAGTCCTGCTTGCGGTTCTTGTTCTGATACCGCTGCTGGTACATCACATGGCCGCAGTCGGCGCAGAACAGCATACCGGAGAACAGCCCCACTTCGTCATAGCGGTTCGGGCGTTTGCGCTGCTTGCGTAACTCCTGCACGCGCTCCCATGTTTCCGTGTCGATAATCGGCTCATGGTGGTTCGGGAAAATGGCCTGCTTCTCCACGGGGTTCTCTACGCTGTGCTTGGTCTTGTAAGAGGGCTTTTCCGTCTTGAAGTTTACCAGACAGCCGGTGTACTCCCGGTTTTCCAACAGGTGGACAACGGTATTTGTCGCCCATTTGCACTCATAGCCGGGGTGATAGCGGCGTGTGCTGCCCGTCCTGCGGTATTCCAGCGTTCCCGGCGTTGGGATTTCCTGCTCGGTCAGCATACGGGCTATCTTGGTCGGACCGTTCCCGGCAAGGCACAGACGGTATATCTGCTTGACCACGGGTGCGGCTTCCTCGTCAATGATGAAGTTTTCGTCCTCGTCCATGAGGTAGCCGTACACGGGTTTGCTCGTAACAGGCTTGCCGCTCATGCCTTTTGACCGTTTTACAGCTTTGATTTTCTTACTCGTATCTCTCACCAGCCATTCGTTGAAAATGTTCCGCAGAGGGGCAAAATCATTGTCGCCCTGTGCGCTGTCTACTCCATCGTTGATGGCGATAAAGCGGACTCCTTTTTGTGGGAAAATCATCTCGGTATACATTCCCACCTGCAGGTAGTTTCGCCCTAACCGTGACATATCCTTTACGATAACGGTAGCCACTTTCCCGGCTTCAATGTCCGCAAGCATGGATTGAAAGCCCGGTCTTTGGAAGTTCGCACCAGAATAGCCATCGTCCGTGTACCAGCGCAGATTGGAAAAGCCGTTCTGCTTTGCGTAGGTTTCAAGGATACGCTTCTGGTTGGAAATGGAATTACTTTCGCCTTGCAGCTCGTCCTCATGGGATAGTCTTGGATAAAGGGCAGTGATTTTCTGGGTGGTCTGTCTTAACATAAAATCCTCCGTTTCCGACAGCCAGCCCCACTATTCCGT
>ENA-OZJY01000800-OZJY01000800.1-human-gut-metagenome-genome-assembly--contig:-NODE-800-length-9635-cov-4.948330_pt1 | contig 9635 bp, 7 predicted proteins | sample MGYA00244823_ERZ653757 | MGnify/ENA primary metagenome ERZ653757 (study PRJEB26926, sample SAMN06165282) | human gut metagenome | biome: ENVO:00009003; feature: ENVO:2100002; material: ENVO:00002003... | reverse complement strand
TGGCATGGTGGCACACTCTTTGCGCAGAAGGTGGTGACCAATTCGGTGGCGGAACGAAACAATTCCCTTGGAATGGTGACTCTGACGCTTTGCAAGCAGCTAAAAATAAATTGGATGCAGGTTTCGAATTCATGCAGAAGATGGGTATCGAATACTATTGCTTCCACGATGTAGACCTGATTTCTGAAGGTGCAAGCATCGAAGAATATGAAGCTAACTTGAAAGCTATCGTAGCTTATGCAAAAGAAAAACAGGCTGAAACCGGTATCAAGTTGTTGTGGGGTACTGCTAACGTATTCGGTCATGCACGTTATATGAACGGTGCTGCTACCAATCCTGATTTCGACGTTGTAGCACGCGCTGCTGTTCAGATCAAGAACGCTATTGACGCTACTATCGAACTGGGTGGTTCAAACTATGTGTTCTGGGGCGGTCGCGAAGGTTACATGTCTTTGCTGAACACTGACCAGAAACGTGAAAAAGAACACCTTGCAAAGATGTTGACTATCGCTCGTGACTATGCACGTGCTCGTGGCTTCAAAGGTACTTTCCTGATTGAACCGAAACCGATGGAACCGACCAAACATCAGTATGACGTAGATACTGAAACAGTGATCGGCTTCCTGAAAGCTCACGGTCTGGATAAGGATTTCAAAGTAAACATCGAGGTTAACCACGCAACTTTGGCCGGCCATACTTTCGAACACGAATTGGCTGTAGCTGTTGACAACGGCATGTTGGGTTCTATCGATGCTAACCGTGGTGACTACCAGAACGGTTGGGATACTGACCAATTCCCTATCGATAACTACGAATTGACTCAGGCTATGATGCAGATCATCCGCAACGGTGGTTTGGGCAATGGCGGTACTAACTTCGACGCTAAGACTCGTCGTAATTCTACCGACCTGGAAGATATCTTCATCGCTCACATTGCAGGTATGGATGCTATGGCACGTGCTCTGGAAAGTGCAGCTAAATTACTGGAAGAATCTCCTTACAAGAAGATGTTGGCTGACCGTTACGCATCATTCGACGGTGGCAAGGGTAAGGAATTCGAAGAAGGTAAATTGTCTTTGGAAGATGTTGTAGCTTATGCGAAAGCTAATGGCGAACCGAAACAAACCAGCGGTAAGCAGGAATTGTATGAAGCAATCGTGAATATGTATTGCTAATATAATAAGGTGGTAGGGTGATAGAGTGATAAGTGGTAAAGTAATATCACTCTATCACCTTTATCACTCTACTACTTATCACTTTTTACTCATTTATCAACCTAATCTTTTTTATCATGAATGATGCTAACAATGGTAGTAAACTCTACCTGTATTCTATTACAACCGTTGCCATTCTGGGAGGCTTGCTGTTCGGTTACGATACGGCGGTAATCTCGGGTGCGGAGAAGGGCTTGGAAGCTTTCTTCCTGATGGCTACGGATTTCCAATATGACAAGGTGATGCACGGTATCACTTCTTCCAGTGCACTTATCGGCTGTGTGATCGGTGGTGCTCTTTCCGGTTTCTTCGCTTCCCGCTTGGGACGACGCAATTCGCTGAGACTGGCATCCGTGCTGTTCTTCCTGTCTGCATTGGGATCTTACTATCCCGAATTTTTATTCTTCAACTATGGTGAGCCAAACATGGAATTGCTCATCGCATTCAATTTGTATCGCGTATTGGGCGGTATCGGTGTAGGTCTTGCCTCTGCCGTATGTCCGATGTACATCGCAGAAATTGCACCCTCTAATATTCGTGGAACGCTGGTATCTTGTAACCAGTTTGCCATTATCTTCGGTATGTTGGTGGTTTACTTCGTCAACTTCCTGATTATGGGCGACCACACAAATCCTATTATCGACAAGAGTGCTGAAGGTATATTGTCAGTGAACGCCGCTTCGGATATGTGGAGTGTACAAACCGGCTGGCGTTATATGTTCGGCTCGGAAGCATTCCCGGCTGCATTATTTGGTTTCCTTCTTTTCTTCGTACCGAAGACCCCGCGTTATCTGGTGCTGGTACATCAGGACGAAAAGGCATACTCTATCCTGGAGAAGGTGAATGGTGCAAACAAAGCAAAAGAAATTCTGGCTGAAATCAAGGCTACTTCCAAGGAAAAGACAGAAAAATTATTCTCTTACGGTGTGGCAGTTATCGTTATCGGTATTTTGCTTTCCGTATTCCAGCAAGCCATCGGTATCAATGCTGTGCTCTACTATGCTCCGCGCATTTTTGAAAACGCAGGTGCTGAAGGTGGTGGTATGATGCAAACTGTTATCATGGGCATTGTAAACATTGTATTTACGCTTGTAGCTATCTTTACTGTAGACCGTTTCGGACGCAAGCCGTTGCTGATTATCGGTTCTATCGGTATGGCAGTAGGTGCATTTGCAGTGGCAATGTGCGACAGCATGGGAATCAAGGGTATTCTTCCGGTATTTTCTGTGATTGTATACGCAGCATTCTTCATGATGTCATGGGGACCGATTTGCTGGGTATTGATTTCAGAAATCTTCCCGAATACCATCCGTGGCAAAGCTGTAGCTATTGCAGTAGCTTTCCAATGGATTTTCAACTATATCATATCCTCTACATTCCCGGCACTGTACGACTTCAGTCCGATGTTCGCATACAGTTTGTATGGCATCATCTGTGTTGCAGCTGCCTTCTTCGTTTGGCGTTGGGTACCCGAAACGAAGGGTAAGACTCTGGAAGATATGAGTAAACTCTGGAGAAAAAACAAATAAAATTCTCTCTCCTTTAAGATCTTATAAATGCAAAAAGGTGCAACCGAAATATACCGGTTGCACCTTTTCTTTTTTTGATAAATATACGTTCTGAAGCTTTAATTGAATACGTATCGCAGACCGATCTGAAGCTTCCAACATTCGCTGTAATTCAGGTTTCGGGTGAAGCTTCCGGTAGGATAATTACCGTCACTGTCTTTGTACATAGAGAAAATAGGAGTGTTGCTCTCATCCTTACCTTTATAGGTCAGAATTCGTCCACCATTAGCGCCGGACATGTTTTTCGTTACACCCCATTTGCTGTTCAGCAAGTTACCTATATTCAGGATATCCAGGCTGAGTTGCAGCGTATTCTTAGTTTTGCCAATCTTCACGAAGAAGTCACGACTCCAACGGAAATCAAAGCGGTGTACCCAGGGAGCACGTGCCGAATAAGCTTCGGCATATTCGCCTTTATGCTTCTTCAGATAAGGGTCTTGATTCACAAACTTCCAGAAAGCATCTGCATCTTCGGCACTCGTGAACTTGATTTCATCTTTAGTCTTCGGGATATAAATAAGATCATTGGTTACACCATCGCCATTCATATCATTAGAGTACATAAAACTATAACCACTGGATGAATATCCGCTATAAAAGAGACTGAAGTTTGAAGATGTCTTCTTATTCAAATGTATGCGCCAGTTAATGGAAGCAACTACACGGTTGGGAGTGACATATTGCGAACGCATGAGTCCCGAGCTGTTCGGTCCATTGATGGATGGAACGTTTGTCCAGGCAGAGTTAGCGTCCGAACCGGGCATACCACTGATTTCCTTTGATTCGGTATGAGTATAGGCTGCCATAATGTTCACATTCTTGGCGGGTTCTGCCATTACGGTGATGTTGCCTGTCCATCCCCAACCTTTGGAAGTGTTGGTCAATACATTTGCATTACTGATATTCGTGTGTTGCAGGAAGTTTTCGGGATAAATGTAACGGTCATCCGGTCCGTTAAAACGTGACCATGTATCTTTATCCGGAGCCTGTACGTTGTAGTTGTATTGGCGTACAGCATTGATATCTTTAGAGAACATTCCTTCCAGTGTAACCGTCAGAGGGAAAGATACAGGCAGCTGGTAATCCAAAGCTAATGAGGTTTTCCAGACCTGTGGCATCTTGAAGTCCGGATCTATACCCACTACGGAGCTTGGCAACACACCTTCTTCCGGACTGATAGAGGTAGGAAGCCCCAATGTGGAAATCATCTGGTTTACGTCTGTTATCATATTACCTTTCAGTAATTCCAGGCGGGGATCGCGACTGGTTACAACGCCATCCTTATATCTGGTTGTAATACTTACCAGATTTTGGATCATACCCGAGTTGGTAGGCATATTGGTAAAGAACACCAGAGGAATACGTCCGGTGAAGAATCCTGATCCACCACGCACTTTTAAAGTCTTATCATTGAACACATCCCAGGTGAAACCCACACGCGGTGAGAATTGCAGTTTGCTATCGGGCCATGCCCCCGTATCAATATGCATACCGTTGAAGTCCAGATCGTAGATAGCCTGATTGCGCATAATATTATTCAGGAAACTGAGATTATCCATACGTATACCGGCGGTCAATTTAAAGTTATCGCGTATGTTCCATTCATCTTGCAGATAAACACCCAACTGGCCGAATTTCACGTCCGCAGAAGGTTTTGTATTACCATTGTACCCGTAAGCTAAGGCAAATGACTCAGGTGCAGCTCCATTCTTGAAATCCTCGAAGCTGGAATAGCGATAATATCCGGTTCCGTTACGCATATACGAGTTCCCGGCTTTCTGACGTTCGTAGCTGATACCTGCCGTCAGTTTGTGAGCTCCCAGATAATAGGTGAAGTTATCCACAATAGTCATAACCGTATTTTTCACCAGATTGTTATAGGTAAACAACTCGTAACCGGCAGTCATGTAAGGCTCTAATATCTGATTACCGTTTTCGTAGTATCCGGCCATAATATCAATGAAAGGGAAGGGGCTGGAGTTTGTACCGCGTTCATCCTTCATGTCACTGTATGTAAACAACAGTTGATTGGAAATATTGGAAGAGAAACGGCTGTTCAATTCGGCAGTAGCCGAGTTTACAATGTTCTGCAACGAATAACAAGAGTTTGCATAGGACATGGAATATGCCGAAACACGGTTGTATGCCAAACGATACCCGGTATTTCCCGAACTACCATTGGGTGCTTCCCAGGTTTTGTTATTGGTAAAGTTATAGCGTACACTCAACTTATTTCCCTGATTGATATTCCAGTCAATACGTCCCAGCAACTTCAGGTTGGTGACATCGGCAGGGAAATCTGTGAACGAACCGGTATTGTATCCGTATTTACCTTTCAGAATCTGGGAGAATTCCGCCAGATCAGCTTCCGTAGTTCGTGAAATCGTAGAGTTATTCGGAGTTTCTCCTTCTTTTGCCGCACGCCATGTAATCACTTGCTGCGGACTCTTCTCATACTCTACATTTGCAAAGAAGAACAGCTTGTCTTTAATGATAGGACCACCAAATGTAGCACCGTAAACAGTCTTGGACTCTTCGGCACGCGCACCGAAATCAGTATCGCCAATTTTGTTACCGCGCATCACTTCATTGTTGAAGTACATATAAGCGCTACCTCTATAAGCGTTTGTACCCGATTTCGTAATAGCATTGATGCCTGCACCGATAAAGTTTGCCTGACGCACGTCGTATGGGGCAATCACAACCTGTACTTCATCAATGGCATCCAGTGAAATCGGATTTCCACCGCCTGGCAAACCAGACGACAGACCGAAGTTGTTATTCAGGTTCGCACCGTCTACCGTGAACGTATTGGAGCGTCCGTCACGGCCTCCAAAACTGTTTCCTGACGCATATGGAGAGATGCGGGTAAAGTCGCTGATACTGCGGTTAATGCTGGGCAATGTGGTGAGTTGTTCAGAAGAAATATTGGTAGTAGCTCCCGTCTTTTCAGCACTGAACTTTGACTTACTGGCTGTAATAGTGATTTCTCCCAATAATTCCGAAGCTTCGTGCAGGGTTACATTCAATGAATAAGTTTCACCCAGTTGCAACTGGATACCTGTATAGATTGCCGTCTGATAACCGATGTAAGATACCGTCACCTTGTAAGGACCACCGGAGCGCATACCTTGCAGACTGAAACGTCCGTCTACATTGGTAACAGTACCGTAACTGGTTCCGGAAGGTTCGTGTACGGCTACAACCGTAGCGCCGATGACAGATTCTTCGTCAGCCATCACTTTACCACTCATTCCGGCAGTAGTTACCTGTGCCTTGAGCATTCCTGTAAGGGAAAGCAAAAGCACAAACAGGAATAACATCTTTTTAGCCATGATTTAAAAAAATTAAATAAGAAATAAACTGAAAGTTGTAGAAAACGATGCAAAAGTATAAAAAAAGCAAAATACTCTTATCCCTAAAGTGTTAAATCCTCATTTCTTTTTTATTGCAAAATCAGTCTCTTACAAAAATATGCATTCCGGGAGACAATGTATAAGTTTAAACCGTACCTTTGCAGTGGATTTAACTTTTGGTATAAAAAAGAGACATTATGGACTCATTGAAAATCAACAAAGTACAGTTGCGTAATTTACAGATAGAAGACTACGAGCAACTGGCGCAATCATTCACCCGTGTATATACGGATGGCAGCGATGTGTTTTGGACACACAAACAAATTGAAAAACTCATCCGAATTTTCCCCGAAGGACAGATTGTAACCGTGGTAGACGAAAAGATTGTCGGCTGCGCACTTTCCATCATTGTGAATTACGATGATGTGAAGAACGATCATACTTATGCACAGGTGACGGGTAAAGAAACCTTCAATACCCATAATCCTAAAGGCAATATATTATATGGTATTGAAGTCTTTATTCATCCCCAATACCGTGGACTTCGCCTGGCACGCCGTATGTACGAATACCGCAAGGAGCTTTGCGAAACTCTGAATCTGAAAGCTATTATGTTCGGTGGGCGTATTCCCAACTATTATAAATACTCGGATCAACTCCGCCCGAAAGAGTATATAGATAAGGTAAAGCAGAAAGAAATTTTCGACCCCGTATTGACCTTTCAGCTTTCCAATGATTTCCACGTACGCAAGGTGATGCGCAATTACCTGCCTAATGATGAAGAGTCCAAGCATTATGCTTGTCTGTTGCAATGGGATAACATTTACTATCAGGAACCTACGGAAGAATATATTGCACCGAAAACCACCGTGCGCGTAGGATTGGTGCAGTGGCAGATGCGTAGTTATCAAACGCTGGATGACCTGTTTGAACAGGTAGAATTCTTTGTGGATGCCGTATCCGATTATAAGAGTGACTTCATCCTTTTCCCCGAATACTTCAATGCCCCGCTGATGGCAAAATTCAATAATGAAGGGGAGTCACAGGCCATTCGCGGACTGGCGGCTTATACTGAGGAGATTAGAGAACGATTTGTAAAGTTGGCTATCAGTTACAATATCAATATCATTACGGGTAGCATGCCGCTTATTAAAGAAGATGGACTTTTGTATAATGTCGGTTTCCTTTGTCGTCGCGATGGTAGTTTTGAGATGTATGAGAAGTTGCACGTCACACCCGATGAAATAAAAAGCTGGGGATTAAGTGGCGGAAAGGCTTTACAGACATTCGATACGGACTGTGCTAAGATCGGTGTGCTGATTTGCTATGATGTGGAATTTCCGGAATTATCCCGTATTATGGCAGACCAGGGCATGCAGATTTTATTCGTTCCTTTCCTGACGGATACGCAAAATGCTTACTCACGTGTAAAGGTATGCGCCCATGCCCGTGCCATCGAAAATGAATGTTTCGTTGTCATTGCCGGTAGTGTAGGTAATCTTCCGCGCGTGCACAATATGGATATTCAGTATGCACAATCAGGTGTATTTACTCCCTGCGACTTTGCATTTCCGACAGATGGCAAGCGTGCAGAAGCCACACCGAATACAGAAATGATACTGGTATCCGATGTGGATCTGGATTTATTGAATGAATTGCATACTTACGGCAGTGTGCGCAATCTGAAAGACAGGAGGAATGACTTGTATGAGGTAAGGATGAAGAAATAGAACAATCGGATTATTTATTCATTTTATTAAAACGTAGCCTGACAATATGTATTTCCGTATTATTGTACCAATAATAAATTCTACATAGAGGGTGAGATAAGATAGACCTATACTCCTTGTCTTTTCCACGTTTTTCAAGCTGGCCAACAGTGGGCATTAATAAAATCTTGTGTATCGCTTCATCTACATTTTTTGCAAAGGTGGCAGCGAATTGTATTCCCAGATTTGCAGCATACCAATATGCAGTTTTTTGAAATACGGCAAGTGCCCGATTTGTCCAGATTATTTTAAGTTCAGCCATAAATTGAAAGCGGCTTTTACTTCTTCATCAGTAGCAATACCGCTGGCTTCTGACAGTTTTGATTCTTTTTCAAATTCCTCATCAGTATATTGGCAAGGTATAGGTTTGCCTATCAGAAAATTCTCTTTTTCAAGTTCTTCTGCAAATTCCCTGTCAAGATGTGTATATGCAAATTCTTTGGCACGTTGATAACGCTCTTCAAAGCTTTCCTCATCTTTATCAAGCATGCTGCTAATTTTAGACAATAGCACGGCATCGTCCATTTGTTCTATTCTGTCTTTTATGTGATTGCGCAAGGCATTCAGCATCGGACGGCTATAGTAAGTTGAAGCTGGTTCTTTTACTTTTCCCATAACGTAACGTTTTGTACAAAGTTACACTTTAATGACACAGTAACAAAAGAAATAAATCTTTTTATTTCTACTTTATCTCGAACCTTACCAACATCGAATAATTCAGTTTTATCGTACGGAAAGCATCATAAGCTTCTGCCTGTGATGAACTTACATTGCTCTGGGCTGCAAAATACCGGGAATAACCTGCACTTTCCTGCGGTTCGACAATGCGAATGACATCTCCCAGGCGTTTGCCTAATGCTTCCACCAAATATTCAGCTTTCTTTTGTGCGGCTTTCAGTGCCTCTATTTTGCCTTGTTGCCGATAGACCTGCATATCCTTGTTTTTCAGTTCTCCGATACGCATGTAGTTGACACCTTTCGTGTCGATAACCTTTAGAATCTCATCTATCTGACTAAAATCGGTCAATGTAATATCAAACCGTTTAGATACCAGGAATTCAAGTCCACGTTCACGCCAATAGTCGCCTACTTCTTGTGTACGGATGGCGTCTTCCGGAACCCCGATCTTTCGCAAGGCAGCTCTCAAATTTCGCTCTATTCCTACCAATGGCACTTTAGTCCGATAATTCTCCGGTTTAGACTTTCCGTCAAATTCCTCTTCCCAATATTCTTTAATCTCGATAAGATAATGGATCTCATCGGGCACAAGGGTTATTTCCGAAGTTCCGGTAACCTCAATATACTTCGCATTATCACTGTCCTGACTGAATGCAGTGCTGCACACCAATAGAAATACGGCAAATAATAAAAATCTAGTCTTCATAATAGTATGTTCTTTAGAGGATTATGTTTGCAATGATACGAAAAAAAGAGAATATTGTGACAATTACATACTCTCATTTTAAGAATTCATACAAGAAATACGATATCCTGAGATAACAGCAGAGTACGCGACCTGAAATACGGGAGAAGTGACTTATGTGAACTAAAAATGAAAAAAACAGAAAGAGGTTGTATCTTTCTGATAAAAATCGTATTTTCGAGCACTAAAAGAAGTAGGAATGGTAAAAAAAGAATTGGATATAGCTTACTTTATTTCATTCTGTATTGAACAGTATAAAGTCTGTCTCTTATACACATCTGACGCTGCCGACGAACTCTAGGGTG
>ENA-OZJY01000781-OZJY01000781.1-human-gut-metagenome-genome-assembly--contig:-NODE-781-length-9743-cov-4.523534_pt1 | contig 9743 bp, 8 predicted proteins | sample MGYA00244823_ERZ653757 | MGnify/ENA primary metagenome ERZ653757 (study PRJEB26926, sample SAMN06165282) | human gut metagenome | biome: ENVO:00009003; feature: ENVO:2100002; material: ENVO:00002003... | reverse complement strand
TTATCCGGGTGTAGCGCAGTTTTGGTAGCGCGCTTGAATGGGGTTCAAGAGGCCGCAGGTTCAACTCCTGTCACTCGGACCATAACTGGACACCAATTTTGATACAACACGTATCTTGATTGGTGTCCTGTTCCTTTATTACAGAGGTTTTGGTTTCCATGGGTCTTTACCATACGATTTAATCCTCTTTTTTCGCAGAAATCCTTTCCGGTGAAAAATATTGCAAAGACCTTCGGTGATGAACTCCGATGTTTATTTTCACCATGTATTTGTTCTATTCAAAGATAAAGCAGGGATTTTAATGAAGCAAAACAAAAACGGATTCACATTGATGGAAATGCTAATTGTCATTGCAATCATCGCCGTATTGATTGCAGTTGCCATTCCGGTATTTGCGTCACAGCTTGAAAAAGCCAGAGAAGCGACAGATCTTGCAAATGTCCGCTCCGCTTATGCACAGGTGTCCACAGAGGCGTTGCTCGGAGATTCTGAGGCTACCGTAACCGTCAACCTAAAACAGAAGCAGGCCGACTGGCAATCCGTAGATCCTGTGAATATCGGCGGTATTGTTCATTCCAAAAGCCAAGGAGACACGAAGAACTGGATAGGCGTTGCTGCGCCAAACGGAACCTGTGTCGTATCGTATAAGGAAGATTACGGAATCATTCTCAATTGGAGCGGAAAAGCCGATCCATCTATATCTAAATACCCGTTTAACACAAACGAGACGGATTTCTTCCCACTTCTATACAAAACGGATTTTTGGCAAGACATGAGAAACAATACAAACTTTGAGTTTGACTCCAGATGTCCGGATTCGAAATATGTTCCATCCATTATCGCAGAGATTAAAAAGTTGGATAAGAGTCTTTTGCAGCAGCCTAATTGCACATGGGCCTATCTTGGCAACGGAAGAGACGGACAAGAAGCAAATCGGTATCTTTTCTGGACATCTCTAAATACGAATGAGGTCGGGCCCGGACAGAAAATCCCCGTAATTATTCAAACCGGTGACGGGAAATATTATGTTTCCGAAACCAAGACCGGTACGCGAAACGGCAAGAAATATGTCACCATCTCGGAATCGCTTACGCGGAGCCAGTATAAGCAAATCCTGGAAAAAGGAGAACAGTTTCCTTCGTTGGAAAAGGCTTACGACGCCTACCTCAAAGCATTGGGTAATTCCAAATACGATTCCGCACGCCAGTCCAAGTCTTAAAATGCTCTATTCCGTTACAACCTCTAAATCAGCATTCTCAGCAACTTCATCAAATACAAAAAGAGACAGTCTAAAGTGATATGCCCCCATACCGGGTGTCCGGTATTGGGGTACATATCAAAGCGGACTGTCTCCTTTTTACTTGATTGATTATGTAGTTATGCTGCCTGCAAGCGGTATTTTTCCGCGTAGGTGCCGTAGGCGCGGCGGAAGTCGGGGTCGTCGGCACGCATGGCGCGCAGCGTTTCGTGCAGATTAAGCCCGTGGTTTGCCGCATCCAGAACACAGCCGGCGATGTTGGAGCAGTGGTCAGCCGTTCGCTCGAGATCCGTCAGCAGGTCGGACCACACGAAGCCCGCTTCAATACTGCAATGACCCTGCTGCATGCGCAGAATATGGCGCGTGCGCATCTGCTCCTTCAATGCAACGATGACCTGTTTCAGCGGCTCTACCTGTGCGGCGGCCGCAAGGTCTTTTTCGCTGAACGCGCGCTCTGCCGTATTCAATATCTCACTCACCGCGCCGATGAGCACCTTCAGCTCTTTTTCTGCGGCGGCGCTGAAGCCAAGTCCCTTGCTGCGCAGCTCTTCCGATGCCGCAAGCAGGTTCACGGCGTGGTCGGAGATACGCTCAAAATCGCCGATAATTTTTAATAATTCGGTGGCTTCTTCGCTTTCGGCATCGCTCAGCTGCTGGGCGCTCAGGCGCACCAGGTATGTACCAAGCTCGTCTTCGTAGCGGTCGCAGCGGCTCTCGTTTTCACGGATGGATTCCGCAAGCTCCGGCGAATAATTTTCAAAGGTCGTCAGCGCCATATGCAGCGCTTCGCCTGCGCAGCGTGCCATTTCGCCCGCAACGGCACGGCAGCGGCCGAGCGCGACGGACGGTGTGATGAGCAGACGTTCTTCAAGCTCAACAGGCTGCTCTTTGCCGCCCTTATCCGGCACGATGCGGATTGCGAGCTTTTCAAGCAGGCCGCCTGCCGGCAGCAGCATCGCCGTGCACAGGATATTAAAGAGCGAGTGCGCAATCGCGATGCCGGACATGGTGGCGTTTTCATCCAGAACAGCCGGTGCAAATACGATCTTTACAATCCAGAAGGCCGTCAGTAACACGACCACGCCGATAACGTTGAACATCAAATGGACAACTGCCGCGCGCTTTGCGTTCTTCTGTGTGCCCACGGAGGAGATCAGCGCCGTAACGCAGGTACCGATATTCTGGCCCATGATAATCGGGATAGCCGCCGCGTAGCTGACCTGCCCCGTTACGGCCAATGCCTGCAAAATGCCCACGGAAGCTGAGCTGGACTGGATGATACCTGTCAAAAGCGCGCCCGCAAGCACGCCAAGAATCGGATTTTTGAACATCAGGAACAGCGAAGCGAACGCCGGGACATCTTTAAGGCCCGAAACCGCGCCACTCATGGTTTCCATGCCAAACATCAAGGTCGCAAAGCCGAGCAGGATCATGCCGGTATCTTTCTTTTTACCGGACTTGCAGAACATATAGAAAATGATGCCGATGAGCGCCAGAACAGGCGTGAAGGATGACGGCTTTAAAAGATTCACCCAAATATTGCTGCCGCTGATGCCCGCAAGGCTCAACAGCCACGCCGTGACGGTGGTGCCCACGTTCGCGCCCATGATAACGTTGATGGCTTGCCGCAGTGTCATGAGCCCGGAGTTTACGAAGCCCACTACCATGACTGTCGTCGCCGACGAGCTTTGAATGATGGCTGTGATGCCGAGGCCCGTCAAAAAGCCCGCCGGTACACTGCCGGTCATTTTATCGAGCAAGCTTTGCAGCTTGCCGCCCGCGCGGCGCTCCAAGGCCTGCCCCATCAGGTTCATGCCAAACAGGAAAAGACACAGCCCGCCGATCATCGTCAGTACATTGAAAATATCCATACCCGATTTTCCCCTTTTAACATTCTTTTACACGTATAGGAGTATATCGTGTCTATGTCAAATCAACTGCGTGTTCTTTGTAAAATCCATGTAAAATCGCTTGTTAAAAAACGACACAAAGCAGGAATATCCCCCGGCGAAAAGCCGGAGGATATCTACGCTATGCGTCCTGCTGAATTTTGCTTTACACGGTGCCGGTGATAACAACCTCCGCGGTGCCGGGTGTAGTGGCCCATGTGCCGTTTTCGTTTTGCGTATACTGCGCGGCGGGAACGGTGATCTGCCCCGGAAGCGTTGCGAACACGCCGGTCGTTTCGCCATACGTGTACTGCGTACCTGCTGCCCAAGCGGTGCCGTTAAACGTGACCGCAATGTTTTTGAGGATCGGGTCAAACGTATCGGTCAGCACGATGCGCTCGGCTTCGGAAGCTTCGGTGTTGCCCGTGTTTTCGATGACGAACGTATACGTAATCTGCCCGTTCCCCGTGACGACCGCAGGACACAGCGCTTTGCTGATGGTGAGCACCGCGCGATCATCCGTGGAGACCGTTTCCGACGCGCTGACTTCCAGATTGCCGTCCGTGACATTTGCGATATTCGTGATGCTGCCGTCCGTGCCGAGCGGTGCATACGCTGTGACTTCTGCCTCGTAAACGAGCATGATGCTGCCGTTTGCGGGGACATTCGGGACCGTAATGACGAGCGGCGGCTCCGGCGTTGCGGTGGGCGCGGTCTGCAAGACGCCATTTACATAATACCGAACAGAATTCGGCACATACGCGAGCGGATAGACGGTCCCGCTATTAAATTCATACGCGCCGAGGTTATCGGTGACCGTGAGATTTGTCACCGGCTGCGCACCGCTGTTTACGATAGAAATGATATACGTAATCTTATCGTTTGCGGCGTAATTTTTCACCACGGCGGTTTTGGTAACGGTCAAGGCCTCCAAAAGCTCGCCCGTGACGGTGTTGGAATTCGTTGTGCCTCCGTTATACGAAAGCGTCGCGAAATTTGTAAAAGATGCCATAAAACCCCTCCTTGTTTTCGGGGACTTCCCCCTTGTACAAGTTATGCCGAAGGGGGGTTAAATGACACTTTTGAGCTTGTGGCTTTTTGCATTCTTCATGTCTTTTTAAGGGACCTCTTGATAGGGTTTCTTACGGCTAAACAGTCCACCGGACCGTTTAGCCTATCTTCCTGATCTGTTGTGAGGCAAAAGGATTCCGAGCTCTGCGGAGGTCGTGGGCGAGCCCGGCGTGCTGCGCATGCAGCCGGAACCGGTGCGTGCGGCCTGTGAACGCGCCCATGCGCTCGACAAATTTCTTTAATTTTACATAATTTAGTTTACATAAGGCTATTGACATAATTAGATTTCGAACCATTAAAAATCTCCTTTGAAGAACCCATAAAACCGGGCTTCAAAGGAGATTTTCGTTTTGTTATTGGCCGAGCAGCGAAAGATTATAGTCTTCCATGCACGTCGCAAGGCCTTCGGCGGTCGTCTCAAATCCACCGCCGGCGTTTTTAAGCTTTGCACAATTCATCCAGAGGTTTTCGCCGCCGGACTTTTCCTGCAAATTGAGCTTCATGCCTGTTTTTTTCATAAACAGCTCCGCAAGCGCGTACATGGAGACGTCTGCCTCGCTGCCGAAGTTATACGCGCCACCGGGCAAGTTCACAGCCTGCAAGGTCTGCTCTGCAACCTCGCGCACATAGGTGATGCCGCGAAATTCCTCTTTGGAAAGTGCAAGCGGCTTTTGGGTGATGGCGGCGTTCAGGAACATCGTGATGAGGTTGCTGCGGTTCGGCACGCCGAACATGGGCATGTCATACATCCACGTCGCACGCAGCATGACGGCGTTCGGGTCGATCGCGAGAACGCGGTTTTCCATTTCCAACTTCTCTTCGGCGTAGAGATTTGCGGCCGTAACGTCGTCTTCCGTAAACGGCTTATCGCCCTTTGCGCCGCTGTACACCTGATCGGAGCTGAACAACACGAGCTTCGCACCGTTTGCGGCTTTGGCTAAATACTCCGGCACCAAAACGTTTGCGTGGTAGGATCCTTCCGGGTCTTTGGCGCACGCACCGATGTCCGAGATTGCCGCGGTGTGAAGGATGACGTCCGGCTGCACGGTGTCGATGAGGCGGTCGATATCCTCTTTTTCCGCCCCGCGCAGAGACGGCGCACAAATAACGGGCGCCGCCGCACGGATGCGTGCCCCTACAAAGCCATTTGCGCCGGTCAACAGAATTTTCATGATAAACTCCCCCCTGGTTTTAAAAACGACCCGACAAAACTGCCGGGTCGTCTGGATGCAAAATGAATTATGCGTTTTCGGTCTCTTTGTAGCGGCGTGCGCAGTCCTGCACGATGGCGTTCATCGCGTCCATTTTATTCAGCATGTCCTTTGCAAGGGCAACCTGGCAGCGCGTACGGACAAGGTTATGCTGCGGCTTTTTGACCTTAAAGTACTTATCGCCGACGATGTAGTCCGCGAGGAAGCGCGTTGCAAGCTCGCAGGTAAGCGCAAAGCAGCTGAGCGCCAGCGTATCCACTTCGGTTTTCGTCAGAGACGCGGCGGTCTTTTTAAGGAAGCCCTCGGCAAATGCCCAGAAAATATTGAGGTTTACGCCGGCCTTTTCCGGATAATCGCAATCTTCTTCCACAAAATTTGCAGCGAAGCGGATGGCATCGCCGAAATCGTGGCCGACAAGACCCGGCATAACGGTATCGAGATCGATGACAACGAGCGCCTCGTGCGTCTTCTCATCGAACAGCACATTGTTGATCTTTGTATCGTTGTGCGTAACGCGCAGCGGAAGCTCGCCTTTTTCAAAGAGGTCGGTCAGGCGGCAAGCCTCGTCCTCTACGGAAAGCAGCCAATCGAGCTCTTCGCGCACCTCTGCCACACGATTGCACGGGTCGGCCGCCATGTCTTCCTTCAGCTTCTCATAGCGCTTGCGCGTGTTGTGGAAGTCCGGAATTGTGTAGAAAAGGGAGTTCGCATCGAAATCTGCCAACATCAGTTGGAAATCGCCGAACGCCTCACCTGCACTGCGCACCACGTTCAGGTCGTCGCAGGTATCGAACGTCACAGACGGCACGTAGTTGCTGAGCCGCCAGAAGCCGTCATTATCCATCAAATAGTTGACGCCGTGCTTCGTGTGATGGAAATGCAGGCTTTTCGTATTCGGGCATTTTTCGCGGATGTGCTCCGTGACACGGTCAATGTTCTGCATCAGCTCAATCGGGTGCTGAAACGCATATGTATTGACGCGCTGTACAAGGAAAGACTTAATCTTTGCCATGCCGGTACCGTCATCGCGAATATAATTGACTTTGTAGGTGTGGTTCACGTTGCCCATTTTGATTTCTTCGTACGAGAAGAACGGGCCTTCAATGCGGAATTCTTCGCCGACCTCGAGTAACTTTCGGGCGATCTCCGGGTTCATGTCCATTTCTGGAATACTCATAATCCTCTGCTCCTTTAATTTTCTGGCAGTTTGGCCACCACTTTTTAAGCATAAACATAAAGGGATAACTATAAAGATTATAGCAGAAATACGGTAAATTTCAAGTCGAAATTATAAATAGGCGCAAAAAGGCCGTTTTTCTTCAAAAATGATATACTGCCGACTACTTTTTTGACTACCCGCGCTAAAACGCCACAATAACCCTATACCTCTCATCAAGCACTTCGCCGGTATTGCCCCGCTCATCAAGCTGCCCCACGGTCGAAGTCCTTCCGACCTGGGGCGCTGTTTTTCTGAAAATAAAAAAAAGGCGCAGAGCCCGCTCGGAAATCCCGGCCGCCCTGCGCCTTTTGCTTTATGTATTTACTTTTAGACCTTCTTCACCCAGTCGAGTGCGATCCAGCCGCCGGCTTTGAGACGGCCCCAGCCCTTGGCGGAGCCGGGGCCGCTGCGCTCCTCAACAATCGTATAGCGCAGCGTGTCCTTGATCTGGCCCTGCACGCTGTAGTTCGTGCCTGGACCCTTGCGGATGTTCAGCGGGTCACGGCAGTTTTTGCGGATAAGATAGGGGGTAAACTTGCTCGCAACGGGCGTTTTTGCCGTTTCCATGTAGCTTTTCACCATGTTCAAAAAGCGCTGCCAGCCCTTGTCGAGCGTGCGGTGCGGGCAATATTTGCCGTCGAAGTCCTGATGCTTCTTCACGTGCGAAATATCCCACTTGCGCTCGGTGAGCAGCTTGGCGATATACTCTGCGGCGTTCTTCTCGGCTTTATCGAAACGCGTGCCGCCCGAAAGCGAATAGCAAATCTCGATATGAATACCATGTGCATTGCCATCACGTTGGCCCGCTGCGAATGCGCCCTTGTCGAGCGGAATACCGACAACAATCTCCTTGTCATCGACCGCCGCGTTAAACGACGTAGAGCTGTCGTTGCGAATCATATACGCGACTTCATTCGCGGCAGAAGCATCATTCGCCGTGTTATGGACGACGATATACTTCATGTCCTTCGCGCAGGACTCCACCGGCACTTTCAAATTATATTTGCTCTGGCTAAGTAAATTTTGTTTGATCGGTACCATTTTTATTCTCCTTTTCATTTTTCTTGCATTTTTCTTATGATGTGATTTAGGTCGGCACGGCCGGATACACTTACGCTGTCGGCGTCGGTAAGCAGGGTGTTTGTGCCGCTTAACGCGGGGATGGGCTGTGCGCCTGCCGCGGTAAACGGTACAGGCTCTTTCAGCTTGTAAGCAATTTGAACAGGCGTTCCGGCGGCGTACTGGGCGGCAAGGTAGGCTTTCCAAGAAGCAACGTCTTTATCCGCATGCACCTCATCGTAAATTCTAAAATATTTATTATTACCAGCTTCAATACTTATTCCGGTTTTGGTTGTGTAAGTATCATTAGCGGAGCGCGTCACATATTTGTTGCACACGATTTGTCCCTTCTGGTCTGGCGTAGTCGGCGTTTGAATATCTTTTGCACGTAATAAAAACCCGACTTTTCCGCTTATGTTTGTCAGCTCATAACTCCACGTTTCCGTTCCATCCAGCGTAATTGATTTCCATTCGTTTATGCCCTCTCCCGTCACCGCGTCCACCTCACCGCCATACACGGTTTCGGGCAGGGTCAGCGTAATCACTTGATTATCCTCCTGCCGGGTAATCGTCACGCTGTCTCTGCCCTTGATGGGGCGAATGTTTTCGGGGCTGGGTGTTCCGCTTCCCTCCTGCACGGGTTCCCACTTCGCTTTCACGCCAAGCGGATAGCCTGCCACGGGATAGCACACAACGGGGTTTCCGGTCTCCTCGATTGGAGGACATAAGGTGTCCACGATCTGCTTGCTGCTCCATAGGCTTGTGGTGGTGATGGCTGTGTCGTCAATTTTAGGTATTTCGTCAAGCCGCGCCTTGATTTTTTCTGCGTCTGCACGGACGCTCTTGGCAATCTTCTCTGCATTACTCGCCGCCGACAAAATCTGCTGTACCACGTCCGGCGTAGGCTCGGCGGGTTCTGTGCCGCTCGCACCAGAGGACGGCGCCACCTTGTACAGTACGTCAACCGCAATCTGTCGCACGCCCTCCTTGTAGCCCGCGAATACGATCTCGCCCATGCCCTTTTCCGCCGTGGCTTCGATCGGCACGCCGATTTGATTGTTCGCGCCGACGCGCACCTGCACCGCAGCTCCGACCGGCGGGTGAAACGCCGCTAAAATATCGTACTCCGCCCAAACACCCTCGCGAATGATCGTCAGCATCTCCATGCCGTAGCTGCCCGCCGTGCCAAGATATAAGGGTTGCTCCTTGCAGTACGCGGCGTATTGTTTGAGGATGATTTCATGATTATTTTTCATCTGCATTATCTCCTTTACTTACGGTATTCTTCAATCTCTCCAACAGTTTAGACAGCCGTGGAAAACCCGGCACACCAATTGCCGCAAGGTTCTCCAGAATCGAGATCAGCTCGTTGATGATGAGCCAGATCGTGACCCCCGCCCCAACGACTGCCGTTACGGATTTAAGTACAGTTGCTTTGTTCATTTTTTTGCCTCCTTGAAATTTTAAAGTTTATCCAGCCACACCGGCGGTGCGGGAATTGCCCGCGTCTCCGGCGCATCGAGCCAAGAGAGATACCAGTTTGCAAGCTCGGCCACTTTGCCGATTGCAAACCCCAGACCTTTCGGCAGCACGCTCCAAATTACGTTTTTGGTACGCAGGCTGGCGGCAACGGTCGCGATGTTGAACTTATCCGCGACGGTGATGCGCACGTCGTAGGTGTGCGACGCGGAAAGGGCACCGCCGATGACCGTCTTGCCGCTGTTCGTGAGGACCGTATCGTTGCCGTAGCTCGCGTCCGATGTGAGCTTATACGCCGCCTTAAGCGTTACGGTATTGCCCGTAATTGCGCTGTACGACGCTTTGATCTCGATCGCGGCGTATGTACCGGCGTTTTTCTTCGCGCCGGTCGAATCGCATCGGTAAACGGAAAAACCAGAATGTTATCGTGCCCGCGCTGCGTGGTGATGCGGTAGCGCTCCGTCACTGCCCGGCTGATGCCGCGGCTTTCGAGATACCGTACTGCGGGGTTTGTCACCTTTACGGCTGTCTCTTATACACATCTGACGCTGCCGACG
>ENA-OZJY01000727-OZJY01000727.1-human-gut-metagenome-genome-assembly--contig:-NODE-727-length-10047-cov-5.483887_pt1 | contig 10047 bp, 7 predicted proteins | sample MGYA00244823_ERZ653757 | MGnify/ENA primary metagenome ERZ653757 (study PRJEB26926, sample SAMN06165282) | human gut metagenome | biome: ENVO:00009003; feature: ENVO:2100002; material: ENVO:00002003... | reverse complement strand
GTTTCGCTGCACCGCGCCATTGTGAAAGGCCTGCGCGAGCAGGCGGGACAGCTGACGGACGAGATGCTGAAAACGACGCCGCCGCTGGAAATCATCAACGGTGAGCTTATCCCGGCGCTCGACGAAGTGGGGCAGGGCTTTGAGAAAAACACGGTGTTCCTGCCGCAGCTTCTCATGAGCGCAGACGCGGCGAAGGAAGCGTTTGAGCGCATCAAGCAGAACCTTGCGAAAAAGGGCATTCAGGAGGAAAAGAAGGGTACCATCATCCTTGCGACCGTGAAGGGCGACATTCACGATATCGGCAAGAACATTGTGAAGGTGCTGCTTGAAAACTACGGCTTTGACGTACTCGACCTCGGTAAGGACGTGCCGCCGGAGATCATTGTGCAGACGGCGATCGAGAAAAATGTGCGCCTTGTGGGGCTTTCTGCCCTGATGACGACGACGGTGGAGAGCATGGCGGAGACGATCCGCCAGCTGCGCAAAGCGCATGACTGCAAGGTCATGGTGGGCGGCGCGGTGCTGAACCCCGAGTACGCTAAGGAGATTGGCGCGGATTTCTACTCCAAAGATGCGATGGGCAGTGTGCGCTACGCGGAAAAGCTGTTTAACGGCGAAGTGTAAAAACAATCAAAGAATAGAAAAAGGACGGCAGTTGCGCTTAACTGTCGTCCTTTTTTACTGTGCAAAATTATCTGCGGTTTGTAAACCACACGTCGATCTCATCGGGTATGGGGGTCTCAAAAAGCGTGAGAACTTTTTGCAGCAGGCCGCTGTCTACGGCGTAGTCGGTCGTTTCACCGGCGGCAACGGCAGCGTTGCGCGCTTCAATGTTTTTCGCCCAGTCTGCATCGGAAATGTCGATGTAGTGCCACTCGAAGTCGATGTCGGCATTTTTGTAGTAGGCGGAAACATCTGTGCGCTCTTTGCGGCTCCAGAAGCCCCAATCTAAAATGACATTGCAGCCCGCGCGGGCGATGTCCACGGCTTTTTTGTGGAGATACGCTTTGATGTCCACGCTAATCGCATCGCGGCGGTCGCCGAGGTCATGGTGGAAGAGGTCGTTTTCAATCTCATCGCAGGAGAGCACCACAGCGTGTTCTTTTTCCTTGAGCTGCCGGGTGTAAAAGCCCTTGCCACTGCAGATTTTGCCGCAGATCAAAAATACTTTTGCCATGCTTTTTACATTACTCTTTGCCGTTCCAGCAGTAGGTGCAAAGGCAGTCTGCGTCGATGCCGACGGACTCCATCATATCGTCGAGGCGATGGTAGTGAAGGGAGGTGAAGTGCAGCTTTTCGCCGATCTTCTCCACCATCTTCCGGTACTTCTCGCTGTCCGGGTCGGCGTATTCTTCAAGTGTGGCGCGGTCGGGGTCGCAGCCCTCAAGCTCTTTAATGACGCGGCGGGTGATGAGCTCCATTTCGGACGTGGAGCGGGAGAAGTTTAAGTATTTGCAGCCGAAGAGCAGCGGCGGGCAGGCGGGGCGAATGTGCACTTCTTTTGCGCCGCTTGCGTAGAGGAACTCGGTCGTTTCGCGCAGCTGTGTGCCGCGCACGATGGAGTCATCGATGAGCAGGAGGCTCTTGCCCTCGATGAGGTCATGCACCGGGATGAGCTTCATTTTGGCGATGAGGTCGCGCTTGCTCTGGTGCGTCGGCATGAAGGAGCGCGGCCATGTGGGCGTGTATTTGATGAACGGGCGGGAGAACGGTACGCCGGACTCGTTGGCATAGCCGATGGCGTGCGCGATGCCGGAATCCGGTACGCCGGCGACAATATCGGGGTGGACGTTATCGCGGCGGGCGAGCGCGCGGCCGCAGTTATAGCGCATGCTCTCGACGGAGATGCCCTCGTAGCTGGAAGACGGGTAGCCGTAGTAGACCCACAGGAACGTGCAGATCTTCATTTTTTTGCCGGGGGCGACGAGCGTTTGCACATGGTCGGCGTCGAACACGACAACTTCGCCCGGGCCAAGCTCGCGCAGGTCGTGGTAGCCGAGGTTTAAATACGCGAAGCTTTCAAAGCTTGCGCAGTAGCCGTCTTCCTTTTGGCCGAGCACGACGGGGGTGCGGCCGAGTTTATCGCGTGCCGCGTAAATGCCGCGCGGCGTCAGGACGAGCATACTCAAAGAACCGTCGACGACCTCCTGCGCGTAGCGAATACCGTCGATGAAATTCTCTTTCTGGTCGATGATGGCGGCGACGAGCTCTGTGGGGTTCACTTCGCCGTTTTGCATCTCAAAGAAATGCGTGCCGCGCCCGATGATGTCCTCTACGATCTCATTGGCGTTATTGATCTTGCCGATGGTCGTAATGGCGAAGGTGCCGTGATGCGAACGCACCAAAATCGGCTGTGCTTCATAATCGGAGATGCAGCCGATGCCGAGCGTGCCGTGCATAGATTGCGATTCCGTTGTAAACTTCGTGCGGAACGGAGCGTTTTCAATGTTGTGAATGGCCTTGTCAAAGCCGGTCTCCGGGCTGTAAACCGCCATGCCCGCGCGGCGTGTGCCGAGGTGGGAGTGGTAATCAATGCCGAAAAAAAGGTCGAAAACGCAGTCAGTCTGCGATGCTGCGCCGAAAAAACCGCCCATAAAATAGATCTTCCTTTGCTGAAAAATTGAGGGGGCAGTACCGCGGAGGAGTTATGCGGTATTGTCCAAAACTCTTTTATTATAACAAAAATCGCGTTATCCGAAAAGAGACACAAAAGAGAAAGACCGCCGAAATTTCGGCAGCCTTTTTGTAAAGGATAACAGAATTTTTTACAAGATGGGCTCTTTTGCCTGAATGGATCTTGCGTGCAGCGCAAAGATCTCGTGGCGGCGGTCTGTGCCGAAGATGTGCTGCTTGTCGTACTCGGTGCTGAAGCCGACGATGTAAATGACGAGCAGACCGGTTTGCGGCCACAGCATGGAGATATCCAAAAGCCCGTGCAGCAGAACGCAAACGATGACGGAGACCGTGAGGGCGTAGCGCTGGTGGCACTTGTGGCTGCGGTGCAGGCGGATAATCTTGCCGACATTGACGGCAAAGTAACCGAGTAAGACCGCCGTACCCACAAATCCGAAGTCCATGAGGAGCTCCAAAAGCAGGTTGTGCGAATGCTTTGCGATGCTGTATGAGCCGTAGAGGTCATGGATGCGTGCGTATGTATTGTAGCCGCGGCCGAACCACGGGGCGTCCATAATACTGCCGATGGCGCCCGACCAGATGCTCATGCGCTTTGCAAAATCGTGGCGGATGAGATCGATGCGCGGGAGGAAATCGAGCGATTCACCGAACAGAACGAGTGTGAGCAAAATGCCAAGCATGGTGAAAAGGTACACGGAAAGCCACTTCTTCTTGCCACAGAACCACAGCATGACAGGGCAGACGATGAGCAGCACCATGAAAGTGGTGCGGCATTCGGTGAGCTCGAGTGCGATAAGATTCAACGGAATCAGGGCAGCGTATAAGCCGCGCAGCGGCGTGTCTTCGCTTTTTACGATGTTGTAAATGCAGAAGAGCACGACGAGCGAAATGTAAAACGCATAGTAATTGGGGTTTGTAAAGATGGAGTTATACCGCGCACCGTAAACCCACTCCATGCCGAGCGCGCGCTGAACGAGCGCGACAAGGAGGCAATAGGGGCTCATGAGGCAGACGAAAGACAAAATGAGGCGGAACGCGCGCTGGGTCATCGTATAGCTGACGAAAATGACGGCGATGAATGCGAACACCATAAAAACGCCGAGCAGAATATCCGTTACGGTGCCGCCTGAGAAAATCGTGACGAGCAGGGAGAGCACCCAGAAAGCCGAAAGAAAAAATAAATCCTGTTTACGGCGGAAGAAAACGAAGCTCTGCTTCGTGGCGGCAATGTAAAACGGCAATAAAAGCAACGCCAGCATCTCGGCATAGACGGTGAGGAAAATGGAAGCCGTTAAAACGAGCAAGACCTTTTCGTTTGGGGTAAGCTCTAAAAATCCCTTTTTCAGTGCTCTGAATACTTGCAGATAAATGCACCTCCTGTGGACCGCGGCCGTATACCGTGATCCGGTAAAACCGTTTCAAAAAATTACGAAATCATAAAAATTCAAATCATGTGCGTACATGCGTACATGATTACGCTCATATAAATAAGAAATACCCCGGCGCGGATTACTATTTTAGCGCAACTTTTCTGGATTTACAAGGGGTTTTGCAGCTTTTTTGCATTTATAAAGAGATTTGTAAGATTTGATTTTAAAACTGAACAGAAGATTTACATAAGGCGCAAAACTTTATTGAAGTTGCACAAGGTTTGTCTGCACAACTTGAACAATGCGCTGTATTGAAATGGGCATGACAGGCGTGCTATAATACGAAATATAAAGGGTGCGCGTTTGCCGCCCGAGGTTTAGGAGGCTGCTTTCAGATCTATGGATATACGAGTCTTGCAGTATTTTCTGGCTGTTGTGCGTGAGGAGAACATCACGAAGGCGGCGCAGCTTTTACATATCACACAGCCCACACTTTCCCGCCAGCTGATGGGGCTGGAGCAGGAGCTTGGCGTGAAGCTGTTCAGCCGCAACAACCACAGCGTCACGTTGACGGAGGAGGGGATGTTATTCCGCCGCCGCGCAGAGGAAATCGTGACGCTTTCCGAAATGACAAAGCGGGAATTAAAGCAGGAGGCAATGCTGACCGGCGAAATTTCCATCGGCAGCGGCGAGTACCACGGCTCCTGCCATCTTTCCGGCATTCTGGCGGCGTTTCGCGCCGAGCACCCGAACGTGACGTACAGCATTTATAGCGGCAACTCCGATAACATTAAGGAGCGCATTGAACGCGGCACGTTGGACATCGGCTTGCTGTTGGAGCCGGTGGAAATCAGCAAGTATGATTTTCTGCACTTCCCGGTGCCGGAAACGTGGAACGCGCTGGTGCGGTCGGATTCGCCGCTGGCGCAGAAGCCGTATTTGACGCCACAGGACATTGTGCCGTACCCGGCGGTGTTTTCGCGCCGGGACCAGATCCGCAGTGAGATTGTGAACTGGTTCGGCGACAGCGCGGACCGGCTCAACATTATCGCGCACGGCGATTTGCAATACAACATGGCTTCGGTCATTCGCCGCGAAAACGGCGTGCTGTTCACGCTGAAGCTCGACCTGCAGCATAACGGCCTGAAATTCGTGCCGCTGCAGCCGCCGATTCGCGCCGCGACGGTGCTCGTTTGGAAAAAGAACCGTGTGCTCTCACCGCTGACGAACGCGTTTCTCGATTTTGCGAAGAAATACATTTCCGGCATGGAGAAGGATAAAAAATAGGTATTGGACATTCTTTTGATGGTTTAGTATACTGAAAGCAAGAAATTACGAATTTTTCATAGAAAAGGGGAAGACACATGGAATACGTAAAACTCGGCAACTCTGACCTGAATGTTTCGCGCATTTGCCTTGGCTGCATGGGCTTTGGCGAAGCGGCCGCGGGGCAGCACCGCTGGACGCTGGATGAGGAAAACTCCAACGAGATTATCAAAGCGGCGCTGGAGAACGGCATCAACTTTTTTGACACGGCGATGAGCTACCAAGGCGGCACGAGCGAGATGTTTGTCGGCCGTGTGCTGCGCGATTTTGCCCGCCGCGAGGATGTGGTGCTGGCGACGAAATTTGAGCCGCGCACCGACGAGGAGATTGCAAACGGCGTGACGGGGCAGCAGCACGTGAAAAACTGCCTCGATGCAAGCCTGAAGCGTCTCGGTATGGACTATGTTGATCTGTACATCTGCCACATGTGGGACTATCGCACGCCCATTGAGGAGATTATGGAGGGGCTGAACGACGCGGTGAAGGCCGGCAAGGTCCGCGCCATCGGCATCTCGAACTGCTATGCGTGGCAGCTGGCGCAGGCGAATTACTACGCCCGTATGCACGGCATGGCGGAGTTTGTGTCCGTTCAAGGGCATTATAATCTCATTTTCCGCGAGGAGGAGCGCGAAATGGCGCCGTTCTGCAAGGCGGAGAACATTGCGATGACGCCATACAGTGCACTCGCCGCAGGGCGGCTCTCGAGGCATCCTGGTGAGAGCTCCAAGCGCCTTGAGGAAGACAACTACGCGAAATTTAAGTACGACAAGACCGCCGAGACCGACGGTGTGATCATTGACCGTGTGGCGGAGCTGGCCGAAAAGCGCGGCTGCACCATGACGGAGATCGCCCTCGCGTGGCTGCTGACGAAGGTTGCGTCGCCCATCTGCGGCGCAACGAATCTTTCGCACATCACGGGGCTTGTGAACGCCGTTGAATTGAGGCTCACCACTGACGAGATTGCATACCTTGAAGAGCCCTACGTGCCGCATGCCTTGGTCGGCGTGATGGCGCAGAACCATGGGTGATTTGGAGACGCCGTGTATTTCACTGCCCGCAGGGCAATTTCACATACCGAAGGGATTTATTTCGTTGAAAAAAGGACTTTGCAAAATGCAAAGTCCTTTTTTCTGGTGGAGGAGGGTGGATTCGAACCACCGAAGCTAGAAGCAGCAGATTTACAGTCTGTCCCCTTTGGCCACTCGGGAACTCCTCCATATACAGAGTTGCGTAAACGCAAACTCATATTATAAAAACGGGAAACCCGTTTGTTGCAAGGCGAACACACTGCTCGCTTGAGACAATCGTTATTATAATACATCGGTGTGCAAAAGTCAACCCTGTTTTTGCGAAAATTTGTGTTTTTTCGCGGGGGAAAGACTTTGCGGTTCTGGTTTGGCTTGACATCATCGCTTTGGGGCGGTATACTGTATTTATTGCGGCAGGAAGCTGCGAGGGCGTTGAAGCGCCGGATCTTGTTTTTATAGGATTAAATTGTGCCAGCGGAGGCGCGCGGACTGTATGGGGTTCGTGCGCCTTTTTGATTTTAGGAGGAATTTGCATGAAGACTTTGTATTTTGACTGCGGCATGGGTGCGGCGGGCGACATGCTTTCGGCGGCGCTTTTAGAACTGTTTGACGACAAACAGGCAGTGCTCGACGAGCTGAACGCGCTCGGTATCCCCGGTGTGGAATTTAAGGCGGAAGTGAGCACGAAATGCGGCATCAACGGCACGCATCTTTCCGTTACGGTGAACGGCGAGGAGGAAGAAAGCGCTGACGTGCACGACCACGAACATCACGCTCACGACCATGTACACGAACATGAGCATCACCACGACCACGATCACGAACATACGCATGAGCATGAACACGACCACGGGCATCACCACCACAGCAGCATGGCGGATATCGAGCATATCATCGGGCATCTGCCGTTGGAGAATGCGGTGCGTGCAGACGTGATTGCGGTGTATAAGCTCATTGCGGAGGCGGAGAGCCATGCGCACGGCATGCCGGTTTCGGAGATCCACTTTCATGAAGTCGGCACAATGGACGCGGTGGCGGACATTACGGCGGCGTGCTTGCTCATCCGCAAGCTTGCACCGGAGAAGATTGTTGCGTCACCGGTGCATGTAGGCGCGGGAAAGGTGCGCTGTGCACACGGTGTGCTGCCTGTTCCGGCCCCGGCCACGGCGTATATTCTGCGCGACGTGCCGATCTACGGCGGGCGCATTCAGGGTGAGCTCTGCACGCCGACGGGCGCGGCTTTGCTGAAGCACTTTGCGGCAGCGTTCGGCGATATGCCGGTTATGCGCGTGCAGCGCGTGGGTTACGGCATGGGCAAGAAGGACTTTGAAGTGGCAAACTGTGTGCGCGCGATGCTGGGCGAAACCGGCGACGGCGCGGACTCCGTTTACGAGCTGAACTGCAACATCGACGATATGACCGCCGAGACGATTGGCTTTGCGGCGGAGAAGATTCGCGAGGCGGGCGCGGTGGAGGTCTTCACGACCGCCGTTATGATGAAAAAAAAACCGCCCCGGCACGCTGCTGACGGTGCTGTGCCGCGAGGCGCAGAAGGAGGCCGTTGTGCAGGCGATTTTCAAACACACGGCGACCATCGGCATCCGCGAGACGCTGTGCCGCCGCTATGTGCTGACCCGCACGGAGGAGACGGTGGAGACCGCCCTCGGCCCGGTGCGCCGCAAGTTGTCTTCCGGCTACGGCGTGCAGCGCGCGAAGTTTGAGCACGATGACCTGGCGGCGCTCGCCGAGAAAAACGGGTTGAGCCTCACGGAAGTGATGGAAAAGATTGGTAGATAAAATATAAAGGTTTATGGGCCTCGCGTTTTGCGGGGCTCTTTTTCTGTGTGCGGAAAAACTTGCAAAAGTATTGCAAAGGAACTGCAAAAACTGTACGGTTTATATTGAAACAGCGGGGCGGGTGTGGTATGCTCTGGGCGTAGAAAGGTTACACAAAACCGAAAGGAGCATTGGTTATGAAACGGACGTTAAGGACGAAAATCTGGTGTGGTGTGTTGGTAGTTGCGTGCGTCAGCGGCGTGGCCTTTGGCGTTGCAAATTTGCCGCGTGTGCAGGCGGAGGCGGTCTCCGGCGGCGTGGAGGTCACGGAGGCACCGGGGAATGAAGCAGTAGTTTCGGAAGAAAGCAAAGCGGAGGTGCCGGAGATCTCTGGAAATCCCGAAGTTTCCGAAGTATCTGAAACGGCGGAGGTATCTTCTGCGAAAGAAGAATTTGAATCGCATTTTACAGCGGATGAAAAACTGGATTTCTCCAAGATACCGAAAATCGTTCGCACGGAAGACGGGAGCATTTCAATTGAAAACGGCGACGGCAGTTTTGATGCAGAGAATGACCCGTACTTTTCTGCATCGAGCATTTACGGCGGTAAAAATGTGAAAGCCACGATCAAAGACGTGCATATGTCCAATAAACTTGAATATGGTCTTACGCCAGCGGATAACGACTGCTTTGTTCCGTGGTGGATAAATGGTGGTTACCCGTGGCTGGAGACCTGCAAGCTGAACGAAGACGGCACGCTTTCTTCGCCGCATTATGCGTTTGCGTATGTCACAATCGGCTTTGAGAACACCGGAGATGAAGCGACGGGATTCCTTTCCGGAGTATACGACATGGGACAGTATGACACAGACGGCTGCCCTTTGGATATGTCCGAGTGCACGACCGACAAGCGAGAGCTGATCAACGGCATTGCAGAAGTTCCGATGAATGCGGAAGACCCGAACAAGACCGGGAATATTCTGTTGGAGCCGGGTCAGACAAGAGAGCTTGTCTTCATATATCTTTTGTCTGACGAGAGCGTCTATGTGCGCACAGATGATGAAGCCGCTGAAAGAGACGGTGTGAAAAACTACATTGAGATCGTAGAAAACTACTTTATCGACGCCTATACGGAAACCGATTGCCGATATACAATCGATGTCAACAGCGGTTTGGGCCCGTTTGTGCACTATGACGTGAGCGACATTGTGAATGATTTCTTTACGGAGCACAAATAATTTTGATGGGAAGGCCCGGCTTTTGCCGGGCTGTTTCCTTAAGTTTCTGCAGTTTTGCGGAGAAAAAGGAAATTTTCAAATTTTTTCATTTTAGAGTTGACAGAACGGCGCGAAATTGCTATAATATTAAAGCTGTATGACTCATTAGCTCAGTTGGCAGAGCACTTGACTTTTAATCAAGGTGTCCGGAGTTCGAATCTCCGATGGGTCACCAAGCGCGTTTTACGCGCTATGCGCTGGTGTAGCTCAGTTGGTAGAGCAGCTGATTTGTAATCAGCAGGTCAGGGGTTCGAGTCCGTTCACCAGCTCCAGTTGATTAAAACTGAGAACATTTTGTTTTCGTTTTCTATATATTTATTGAGTTCGGCACGGACTCGAACCCTGAGAGGGTTTCGGCGTTAAGGAAACTTTCCGGTGGAAAGTTTTTAGCCGGAAGCGGCGCAACAGCTATGCTGCAAGCCGTGAAGACGCGCAAGCGGCTTCGTCCGTTCACCAGCTCCAGTTGATTAAAATTGAGAACATTTTGTTTTCGTTTTTATATATTGTTTCCGAGTGTTTTGCTTGGCAGCAATAAACAGAACTTGTTTCTGTTTTTATAATATGAGTTTGCGTTTACGCAGCTCTGTATATGGAGGAGTTCCCGAGTGGCCAAAGGGGACAGACTGTAAATCTGCT
>ENA-OZJY01000726-OZJY01000726.1-human-gut-metagenome-genome-assembly--contig:-NODE-726-length-10047-cov-5.842074_pt1 | contig 10047 bp, 9 predicted proteins | sample MGYA00244823_ERZ653757 | MGnify/ENA primary metagenome ERZ653757 (study PRJEB26926, sample SAMN06165282) | human gut metagenome | biome: ENVO:00009003; feature: ENVO:2100002; material: ENVO:00002003... | reverse complement strand
CGAGATGTAGCTCCGTCTCGTGGGCTCGGAGATGTGTATAAGAGACAGTCACCGGGGTGTGCGCAGCCAAGCACTGCGAGCATATTATCCATATCGTCCGCCGAAACAGCGACGGTGTTATCGAGTGTGTAATCGGAGCGGTCGATGTAAAAATCGTCGCTCTGCTGGGCGTGCATGCGCGTCAGGGCCTCCTGCTCCGTGAGACCGTCGCGGCGGCAGATGCGCCCAAGGCGCACGGTTTCATCCGCAAGAACGGAGACCACGCGGCGGCAAAGGCGATCTGCACCGGCTTCAAACAGCGTCGGAGCGTCGAGCACGATGACCTTTGCATCTTTATATGCGGCAATCTCCTTTTTGAGACGTGTTAAAATCACGGGATGCGTGATGGCGTTCAGCTTCGTCTTGCCCTCTTCGCTTGCAAACGCGAGGTTTGCGAGACGGCGGCGGTCTAACGTACCGTCTTCCTTTATAATAGCACGGCCGAACGCATTTTGCAACTCCGTAAGACATGTTCCTGCATAAAGAGACGGATCGTGCGTAACGGCGTCGCAGTCGATGATGACGCAGCCGCGCGCCTTAAGCTGCTTTGCGACCGTCGATTTGCCCGCGCCGGTCTGGCCCGTAAGGCCGATGACAAGCTGCTTGTTCGGCGTTACGATGCGGAACGCACAAGCGCGAATGAGACGGTTATAAACCGCAAGGCCTACGCCGCTTTTGCGCGGCATACGGGCGTAAACGGTCTTTGCGCCGATCTCATCGAGGTGATGGAGCGACGTGAAAAGCCCGTGCGCCTGCGAAAGGGAATCTGCGGCGCTGCCGTAGGGCACGCACCGGTTTTTGAGGTACGGCACGTCTTCGTTAAAGCAAAGTGCAGCTGCTTCGGAGTGCGTATGCAAAAACGCGGCGTAATCTTCGGCGGAAGCGTCCACCATGTAGACATCCGCTTTCGGCGCGTAGTGCTTATATTTCATGCCGGGCGAGGCGACCTTGGCGTTTTCCGCGGGCTTTTCCAGCACGGCGCGGTCCACATCTACCCTGCCGAGCACGCGGCGCAGCTGCTCCACGGAAATGCCGCCCGGGCGCAGCACGCGCGGTATCTCGGTGACGACGGTGATAACGGTGGACTCCACGCCGACCTCGCAGTCGCCGCCGTTCACGATGCCGTCTACGCGGCCCATGAGATCATCGCACACATGCGGGAATGATGTGGGGCTGGGCAGGCCGGAGAGATTCGCGGACGGCGCGGCAAGCGGCACGCCTGCGGCGTTAATGATCGCCCGCGCGGTGGGATCGGACGGCATGCGGACGGCAACCGTATCGAGACCGCCAGTCGTCTGCATCGGCACAAGCGGCGATTTTTTCATGATGATGGTAAGCGGGCCCGGCCAAAAGGCATCTGCAAGCTTTTTGGCAGCTTCGGGAATCTCTTCGACAAGCGCAGGCAATTCTTTGATATCCGCGATATGCACGATGAGCGGATTATCCGACGGGCGACCCTTCACTTTGTAGATCTGTGCGGAGACGGTAGGGTCCAGCGCATTGCCGGCGAGGCCGTAGACGGTCTCCGTGGGGATAGCAACAAGGCCGCCGCGGCGCAGAATCTTCCCCGCTTCTTTTATATCCTGTTCGTTTTTTTCATCCAATAATCGCGTATCCATGTTCATCCGTTCTCCATGCTCTCTTTCAGTTTTTCGGCGCGGTCTGCGGCGATGAGTGCGTCAATGATTTCATCGAGGTCGCCGTTTAAGACGTCGAACAGGCGATAGATTGTCAGGCCTATGCGGTGATCGGTCACGCGCAGCTGCGGGTAGTTGTAGGTGCGGATGCGCTCCGAACGGTCGCCGGTGCCGACCTGACTTTTGCGGTTTGCGGCAATCTCGGCGTTTTGCGCCGCCACCTTAGCGTCTAACAGTCGGGCACGCAGGACGCGCAGGGCTTTATCTTTGTTTTTGTACTGGCTGCGCTCGTCCTGGCACTCGACGACCGTGCCGGTGGGCAGGTGCGTAACACGGATGGCAGACGACGTTTTGTTGATGTGCTGCCCGCCCGCGCCGCTGGAGCGGAATGTATCAATCTTTAAATCTTTCGGGTCAATCTCGAGCTCGACCTCATCGGCTTCCGGCAAAACGGCGACCGTGGCGGTGCTTGTGTGGATGCGGCCCTGCGTTTCCGTTTCCGGCACGCGCTGCACGCGGTGCACGCCGCTTTCAAATTTTAATCTGGAATACGCGCCGTCACCGTCGATTGTGAAGCTGACTTCCTTAAAGCCGCCAAGCTCCGTTTCATTCAAGCTGACGATCTCCGTTTTCCAGCCGCGCTTTTCGGCGTACATATTGTACATGCGGTAAAGGTTATAGGCGAACAGCGCCGCTTCCTCGCCGCCTGCGCCGCCGCGAATTTCCACGATAACACTGCGGTCGTCGTTGGGGTCACGGGGCAATAATAAAATTTTGAGCTCTTCCGAGATGCTTTCGATATCGCTTTTGGCGGCGCTCATCTCGTCGCTCGCCATTTGGCGCAGCTCTTTATCGGCTTCGGAGTCGTTTAAAATCGCTTCGGCATCCTCGAGCGACGCTTCGGCCTTTTTTAAGGCGCGGTATTTTTCCACGATGGGTTCGATTTCTTTGTGCTCCTTCATGAGGTCGCGGTAGAGATTGCGGTCTGCCGCAACGGCGGGATCATAGAGCTTCATATTAAGCTCTTCATATCGGTTTTCAAAAACCGAGAGATTTTCAAACATAGCAAAGCTTCCTTTCAGACAGATAGTAAAATGAAACGGTCTGAGAGGCGCTACTGCTCGCTGCCGGCACTTTCGCGCACGATCTTGCGAATGTTCTTTTCACACTTGTGGCGGGGCACCATGACTTCTCTGCCGCAGCCGGTGCAGCGGATTTTAAAATCCGCGCCGATGCGCAGCACTTCAAACACGTTTGTCCCGCAGGGGTGCGGCTTTTTCATTTGTAATTTGTCGCCTACCCGAACATCCATGGTACAGCCTCCTTTATCGTGTATTGGGCGCGAATGCTCCCTTGAAAATTCAGTATAGCACAATGCTGTATTGATGTCAAAGCAAAAGACCGCCTGCGCGGGACTTTCCCTTGCAGACGGCCTTTTCGGTTTCTATTTTATTCTAAACGCTTTGTGAAAACGCTTTTACGCTGCGATGTGAATGCCGCTCTTCTTCAGCGCGAAACTGAGGGCGGTCGCTACGCCGTAAGCCGCCGCAACGGAGACGATGTCCTTGACGAGATACGGCACGGAGGCCACAAGGAACGCCGCCCACGGGCCGTTGCCGGAGATAATGCCGAACTGAATCGTGCCGCACAGATGGCAAGCCGCAAGACCCGCAACACCGAGTACAATGGCGAGCACACGGTGCGGCATTTTTGTGCCGAGACCGCACAGCGCAGCCATGGGCAGGAAGCCTTAGATGTAGCCGCCCGCGAGACCGACAATCGAACCGAAGCCGCCGGAGAAGTTTGCAAACACCGGCAGACCGACAGCGCCGAGCACGATATAGACGAGCACGGCGAGCGTGCCGCGCTTACAGCCGAGTGCATAGCCGCACAGGGCGACTGCGAAGGTCTGTAAGGTGACCGGGATGCCGCTCGGCAGCGGGAACGAAATCTGCGACAAAACGGCAAGCACGGCAGCGAATACGCCGACCATGACGATATTGGTGATTTTCTCTCTGTTGCTGTTCATGTTATTTACCCCTATTCATTTCGGAATACGGCACACTAAGCAGTTTATTCGGCTTTCGGGTTTGCAAAGCCCTTGTGGATCTGCACCTCACCTGCGGAGAACGCGCGCTCCTCTCCGCTATCGAGACGGACGAGCAGGTGCGCTTCGTCGCTGATACCGGTGACGACACCGCGGTACGTCTCCTCCCCGAGCGAGAACGTGATGGCGCGGCCGGTGAGGAACGAGTGGCTGCGGTACGATTCGATGAACGCGTTCGAGCCGAGGTTCTTATACAGCGCGAAAAAGCGACTGATGACGGCAGCCGAAATGCGGCTGCGCATCTCCACGGGACACGGGCCGTCGAAAATAGCACCGGCGATGGAGCGAATCTCCTCCGGGAAGCCCTCTTCCGGCACAGCGATGTTGATGCCGATGCCGAGCACGGCCCAGTTGAGACCGCCGTTTTCAAAATCAACGGAAGCTTCCGTTAAAATGCCGCAGACCTTTTTCTCGTTGAGGTAAACATCGTTCACCCATTTGATTTGCGGGTTTAGCCCCGTGACCTGCTCAATGGCTTCGCACACGGCGACCGCTGCGGTAGTCGTGATGAAAAGTGATTTTTCAGCGGTGCAGTGCGGGCGGAGCAGCAGGCTGAAATAAATACCTGTACCCGGCGGCGACGTGAAGTGCCGACCGAGCCTGCCCTTGCCTGCCGTCTGCGATTCCGCAATGAGCACGGTGCCCTCCGGCGCGCCCTGCTCCGCCTGTGCCTTTAAAAGCGTATTGGTGGAGGTGACTTCGGTCTGCACCTGCAAGTAAACCGGCATATCGGTATCGAGGAACCGTGAGACACTCTGCACGGTGAGCACATCGCTTTCCGGCGCCAGCGTGTAGCCGCGCTTTGGCACGGCGCGAATTTTATGCCCGGCTTCTTCAAGCTTTTGAATGGCTTTCCACACGGCATTGCGGGAAACGCCGAGCGACGACGCAAGCTGCTCGCCGGAGAGGTATTCTCCGCGATTTTTTTCAAGCGCGTCTAAAACTGCATCTTGTATGCGCATAAATTTCCTTTCCGGCAAAACCGGCAGCGAAAATTTCGTCTACCAGTTTACCACACTCAAAGCGTTTCGTCAACCTAAAATTAAAATTAAGGTGACGAATAACAAAACACCGATTGAATGGAAAAGCAAAAGCCCGCACAGCGCATGGTTTTGCTCTGTGCGGACAACTATTCCTTTACTTCTTTTTCTTGAAGCCGTCCTTCAGCGAAACGGAGCGGTTGAAGACAAGGTGGTCTTCTGCGGAATCCTTGTTATCCACGCAGAAATAGCCCTGACGCATGAACTGGAAGCTCTCGCCCGGCTTCGCGGTTTTGAGGCCCGCTTCCACCTTGCAGCCCGTGAGGACCTTGAGGGAATCCGGGTTTAAAAGCTCTAAGAAATCGCCTGCATCCGGGTCTTCCACAGTAAAGAGGTTATCGTAGAGGCGAATTTCGGCGTCTTCGGCGTTCTTCGCGTCCACCCAGTGGATCGTGCTCTTGATCTTGCGGCCGTCTGCCGGGTTGCCGCCGCGGGACTCGGGGTCATACTCCGCGTAGACCTCGACGACGTTGCCGTTTTCGTCTTTTTTGCAGCCGGTACATTTGACAACATAAGTGGTCTTGAGGCGCACTTCATTTCCCGGGAAAAGGCGGAAATAGCCCTTTACAGGGGTCTCCATGAAGTCTTCGGCTTCAATGTACAGCTCGCGGCCGAACGTAACCGTGCGGGTACCGTCTTCGGGACGGTTCGGATTATTCTCGACCTCGAACGTCTCGGTCCTATCTTCGGGATAGTTCGTCAAAATGAGCTTTACGGGGTTCAGAACGCCCATGACGCGCTTTGCCGTGAGGTTCAGGTCTTCGCGCAGGCAATGCTCGAGAAAGCTGTACTCCACGGTAGAGTTCACCTTGGAAACACCGTTGCGCACGCTGAAATTGCGAATGGAGGCCGGGGTGTAGCCGCGGCGGCGCAGGCCGCAGATGGTGGGCATTCTCGGGTCGTCCCAGCCGCTGACATAACCGCCTTCGACGAGTGCGCGCAGCTTGCGTTTGCTCATGACGGTGTTGTTGATGCCGAGGCGGGCAAACTCGATCTGACGCGGCTTTGCGGGCAGCGTGACGTTGTTGATAACCCAATCGTACAGCGGACGGTGATCCTCAAATTCCAACGAACACAGCGAGTGCGTGATGTGCTCCATGGCGTCCTCGATGGGGTGCGCGAAGTCGTACATCGGGTAGATGCACCATTTGGTACCGGTGCGATGGTGCGGCATGTGGTTGATGCGGTAGATGACCGGGTCGCGCATATTGAAGTTGCCGGAAGCGAGGTCAATCTTTGCACGGAGCGTCATTCTGCCGTCTTCAAACTCGCCGGCGCGCATGCGGGCAAACAGGTCGAGACTCTCCTCCATCGGACGGTCACGGTACGGGCTCTGCGCCGGGGTGGTGAGGTCGCCGCGCATTTCACGCATCTGGTCAGGCGTGAGCTCGCAAACATAGGCAAGACCCTTTTTGATGAGCTCTACGGCGCCGTTGTACATATCTTCAAAATAATCGGAAGCATAGTAGAAGCGGTCTTCCCAATCGTAGCCGAGCCAGTGAATATCTTCCTTGATGGCATCGACGTACTCTACGTCTTCCTTTGTGGGGTTCGTGTCGTCCATGCGCAGGTTACAGATGCCGTTAAAGCGCTCTGCGGTGCCGAAATCGACGTAGATCGCCTTGGCGTGGCCGATGTGCAGGTAGCCGTTCGGCTCCGGCGGGAAGCGGGTGTGCACCTTCATGCCTTCGCAGCGGCCGCCCTCTGCGAGGTCTTCTATAATAAAATCATCGATAAAACTGCTGCTGATCTCCTCGGAGACCGCTTCGTTTTTGATCTCTTCACTCATAATTTGTCCATACCTTTCCTAATATCAGGTTTTTCCTCTTGCTTTATGCGTTCTCGATCTTTTGAAGGCCGAGCTGTAAACGGCGCAGCGCCTCCTCTTTGCCGAGCACGGCGAGAATTTCCATAGCGCCGCCGGGGGTAACGGTCTGGCCTGCCGCCGCGATGCGTACCGGCCACAACAGAGTGCCGTTTTTCACTTCGAGGCTCTGTGCGAGGGCAATGAGTGCATCGTGGATGGTATCAACCTGCCAGTTTTCGATGGCGGACAGCGTCTCGATGGCGGCACGCAGCATGACGGGCGCGTTCTCGAGCGTTGCCTTGCTCTTTTTGTTTATGAAGAGGTCTGCGGAATATTCCGGAAGCTCTTTGAAGAAGCCGAGCAGGCTCGGGATTTCCTTAAACTTCAAAATACGCGGCTGCAAAATGGCGTCGAGCACGTCGTACGGCTTTTCTGCGTCGCCGAAAATCTCTTTGTAGTACGGCATCGCCGCGGTGCGGAACTCTTCCCCGCTCATCTTGCGGATGTATTCGCCGTTGAACCACAGGAGCTTATCGTAATCGAACACGGCGGGCGATTTGCTGATGCCGTCAATGGAGAATGCTTCTTCGAGCTCTTTCAGCGAGAAAATTTCCCGGTTATCCTTCGGGCACCAGCCGAGCAGCGCGATGTAGTTCGTGATGACCGGTGCGAGGTAGCCGTCTTCGAGGAGACCCTGAAAGCTTGTGGAACCGTGGCGCTTCGAAAGCTTTGAGACGGAGCCGTCTTCGTTTTTGCCCATGATGAGCGGCAGATGCACATAAATCGGCTTTTCCCAGCCGAACGCGTCGTAGAGCATGTTGTACTTCGGTGTAGAGGTGAGGTACTCGCAGCCGCGCACGACGTGCGTAATGTGCATGAGGTGGTCGTCGATGACGTTTGCAAAGTTGTAGGTCGGGTAGCCGTCGGACTTTAAAAGCACCTGATCTTCGATCTCTTTGTTTTCAATCGTGATGGTGCCGTAAACGGCGTCTTCAAAGGACGTGGAGCCCTCGAGCGGCACACGCTGACGAATGACATACGGCATACCGGCGTCGAGGTTCTTCCGGATTTCCTCTGCGGGCAGGTCGCGGCAATGACGGTCGTAGCCGCCGAACTCGCCGTCCTGATGAATGGACTCGAGGCGCTCTTTGGTGCAGAAGCAATAGTATGCCTTGCCCTCGCGCACAAGCTGCTCTGCGTAGGGTTTATAAATATCCTTGCGTTCGCTCTGTACATACGGGCCGTATTCGCCGCCGATGTCCGGTCCTTCGTCATGCTGCAGACCGACTTGCTGCAGTGTATTATATATAACGTCTGTTGCGCCTTCTACATAGCGCTCCTGATCTGTGTCTTCAATTCTGAGCACAAACGTGCCGTTTTGGGACTTCGCCACCAGATACTCGTACAGCGCCGTTCTGAGGTTTCCGACGTGCATGAAACCGGTAGGGCTCGGCGCAAAGCGTGTGCGAACCATTAAAACAACCTCCTTGGTTTTTCGGTGCGTTGCTATCCATGCCGCGGCATGAAAAAATACTACACCATCATATAATGTTCTATTATATATCTGTGCGCAAAATTTTGCAATAAAAAAACGGGAAAAAGCGCCATCTTTTTCCCGTTTTCTGTTCTTAATTGCCCTTGAGGAACGCCACGTACTCTTCAAGGCACATGTTAAGCTCGTTCATGCGCTGCGCGTGCTCCTTGCCGACGTAGCGGTAATGCCACGGCTCGTAATCGATGCCGGTGATGCTCTCCTTGCCTTTTGGGTAGCGCTCGACAAAGCCGTATTCTGCGGCGTGCTCCTGCAGCCATGTGTAGGCTTTCGTCTCGCGGAAATCGTCTTCAACGTCGTTGAAATCGACCGCAAGGCCGGTGTGATGCTCGCTGTACCCCGGCGCCTGAATGGTGATCCGCGCGTCTTCATACGCGTTTTCATAGGTCATGCCGTCTGCCATGCGGCGCTGCACGGCGCGATCCAGCACGCTTTCCTGCTCCTCCACGCTGCGATAGCCCGAGGCAACCCACAAATTGATCTCGTCGTTATACGCTGCATTGATAAGCGCCGTGAGCTCCGGGTACATTTTGGAGTTGACGGTGATGGTATCGAACAGCGTCGGGGTCATTTGGAAATCGTCCGGCAGCGGCACTTCGCTGTTCACAAGCACAAGCCGCCAATCGCCGAGCTGCTGAAAGGCAGATTCGGGAGCAGAGGTCGTTTTAGAAAGCACACTTGCTTTGTCTGAAGTGCTCTCCGCAGCGGTGCTCGGTACCGCTTCCGGCGAGGCAGCAGCTTCTATGGGCTCTGCATTTTGATGCGGCATGGCAAGCAGCGCTGTGATGATAAGCACAGCCGCAATGCACCCTGCCCCACTAAGCAAAAGCCGTGCACGCGATTTCAGTACACGTGCGGGAATCCTGTTACGCTTCTTCCGTTTTTGCGGCTGTTTTAATCTGTAATGTCCACCTTGCGGCCCTGCCATGTGCTTTGCCACGTTCATGCTCCCTTTTCTTTCGTATCTTCTATTGCAAGTATACCACATAACTGGTATACTAATCCATAGTTCCTAAATTGTTTTTTCATCTTTTTTTCATTTTGAAGGAGTGACCTTGATGAAAAGGATCTTTATGCGCGGCAACCCCGGCGATTTTGCAAATTATGTGGCGGCGCTGACGGCTTGCGGCGCGGAGCCGGTAATCTCGATGACGCTTTCCGACGCAGACACCTGCGACGGCCTGCTGATCCCCGGCGGCGCCGATGTAAATCCTGTGCTCTATGGGCAGGAAAACACGGCGAGCGAAGGCATCGATGACAGCCGTGATGCAGACGAGATTGCGCTTGCAAAATGCTTTTTTACAGCAGGCAAGCCGGTATTCGGCATTTGCAGAGGGCACCAGGTGCTGAACGTGGCATTCGGCGGCGACCTCATTCAGGATGTGCCGGACCCGCAGCACCACATGGCGACAAAAGAGACCGGCGACGCCATTCACACGGTGCGCGCGCAGCATGATCTGATGCGCGAATTTTACGGCGAAGAATTCCCCGTGAACAGTGCACACCATCAGGCCGCAGGTAAGCTCGGCGCGGGACTTATCCCCCTGTGCGTCAGCGACGACGGCATCAACGAGGGCTTTATCCATAAAAACGGCAAGGTGATCGGCGTGCAGTTTCACCCGGAGCGCATCGGCTTTGCGCACCGCCGCCCCGATGCTGTGAACGGCGAAAAGCTGTTTCGCTATTTTCTGAGTCTGATTTAAAGCCGCTTTCCTCTATTTTCCGCTTCCGCATAAAATTGTGAAAAAACTGCTTGCTTTTTTCCCGGGCATCGTGTATAATAAATTCGTTATCCGGGTGTAGCGCAGTTTTGGTAGCTGTCTCTTATACACATCTGACGCTGCCGACGAACTCTAGGGTGTAGA
>ENA-OZJY01000712-OZJY01000712.1-human-gut-metagenome-genome-assembly--contig:-NODE-712-length-10160-cov-4.260465_pt1 | contig 10160 bp, 8 predicted proteins | sample MGYA00244823_ERZ653757 | MGnify/ENA primary metagenome ERZ653757 (study PRJEB26926, sample SAMN06165282) | human gut metagenome | biome: ENVO:00009003; feature: ENVO:2100002; material: ENVO:00002003... | reverse complement strand
TCTCGTGGGCTCGGAGATGTGTATAAGAGACAGCTGTAGGTGTATTCAAGCTTCGGCTGATTGTAGTGGTTCCATCAATCAGGTCGATGGCGGCTTTGAACAAACGTTCGTTAGGATCTCCCAAAGGAAATATTTCGACGGGTGACACGGTCTGGGAGTCTATGTAAGTGAATGCCTCATCGAGTTCTACGTCCGGCTTTATTCCATTTGCATAGTCAGTGAAGTTTGCAGAGTTATATATCTGACATACAATAGGGTGCATTTCCCATTTCTTATCATCACTTGTATATTCCAGTGAACCGACATTTTTTCCTACGGTGGTCTCACCAATCACTACTACATTCATGAAGGGCTCTAAAGAATTGATTACCATCTCCGAGGCAGACGCACTGGAACTGCTAACCAATACGTACAGGGTTTTCAGATCCAGATTTTTTCCTGTTGGTTCCAAAACCTCCTTGCTGGTATAGAAATCTCTTGTTCTGTTTTTCTGTTTATCATTATACTGGAGGTGTCCTAATTTGCTGCCAACTCGATTTGCAGGCTGGAAGATCGTACACAGCAGTATACCTGACGACAGGATTCCACCGTTATTGTATCGTAAATCCAGAACAAATTCATCTACTCCGCTGAATTCAGAGCTCGAAAGTGTTTTCAAATGGTCGTCATAAGATGTGTCACCATCACTTTTTCCGGTAGTGAAATGATTGTAAAGCAAGTATCCTATCTTTTTCCCTCTTCTTTCTATGACATTCCATGTATATACCGGATCATCTTCTACCTGACGTGCTGACGGCATATTTATTTTCTCACTTTGAGGAATAAACTTTTCTGTATCCGGGTCCCATTTGGCTATAGTCAATGAACAGGCTTCTCCTCCCGATAGTGATGGAAAATTAGCATCTGTCACTGCGTTATCATTGATTTTCGTGATCCAGTCACCTCGTTTCAAACCGGCTTCGTCAGCAGGTGACCCTTCTACAACATACAGTACAAGAGTGAGTATGTTCTGATGTGCTTTATCAGCATAAATGCCGGTAAATTCAAAACCGTATGAATAACTCTCATTTATAGAACTACGGGTATTTCCTCCCGTAAGTTCTTCTATGTATGAGAAGTATTGATGACCTGTTCCACGGTTTTTTCCATCTTTATAGGATAATAAGGATTTGAAAAAAGCTTCCGGTTCGCTAGCATAATTCAGTTTCTCGGAAGCCGGTATTTCATTGTACCAGAAATAATGTTCCCGCATAGTATCCTCTATCCATGCCTGTGTTTCGGGCCGATTACCGTTTCCACCCGGTTCGTTGTCATCGTCCTTGCAGGCACTTAATGAAAGACAGATGAACAGAAATAATAAAGTTTTGAGTTTCATATATAAGTCTGTTTTATAGTAGACACAAATATATGAATTTATATTCTTTATTTGATTCGTTTCCGGTAGATTTATCTCTCTCGCAGGGTTCCATTAAACTTTCTTGTGGATGAACTTTCCGTCAATCCAGTAAGTGGCGTGGTTTGCTGTAAATTTCAGTATTACATAGTTGGGATCGGTCGGTCCGCCGGGAAAATGATTGATGAACCAGTCTTGCCAAAGCTCTTGTTTTACATTTTGGTCTGTGATTACTTCCACATCACCTGTCATGCAAACACTGTTTCCCTGTGCATAGAAGCATAGTCCGCCTTTCGGATTCTTGCGAAAATCCTCGGTCTTCATGGAGTCGCTTCCGGTTGACATCCATACTGTTGAAATGTCTTCGGACTTAACCATACTCATAGGTACGGGGCGTGGATATCCTTCTTTATTTACTGAGGTCAGAACGACTACTTCACTTTCGCGCAACATTTGTGCGGCTTTTTCTCTCATTGTTTCCATAATGCAGAATTTGTTTTGTTAATTGAATGGTGCAAATATAAGTAGTCGGAGATATTCCTGCATTGTACAAAAACGACATTTATGCTTCTACGTAAGTCAGTGTGACATCTTCTTCTGTCAGAGGAATAGAAAGGAAAGAGTAGGGAGTATTGCCGGATAACCTTTTAATTTCTCTTGAGAGGTGCGGCACGTCATAATAGCCTGCATGGATAGCAGTAGAGAGCAGATTGTCACTGGTAGTGCCCCTTAATAAATCCACCGCGTTCTTGAATTTCATGATTCTGCTGTATATTTTCGGGGTATAACCTGTGTTCATCTTGAATTTGCGTTCAAATTGTCGCTGGCACAGACAAATATTCTCCATCAATGACTGCACGGACAGTTTTCCCTGATGCCGGTTAATCTGTTTTATTGCAAATACAATCTGCGGATCTGTCGGCAAGTCGTGTTTATAAAGAGATTTGATAAATAATTCTTCTATGATCTTTACCCTATTTTCTAAACAGTCTTCTTCGCATAGCCTTTCTGCAAAAGAAGTATCGAAAAAGCAGGTTACCTCGTCTGCACTGATTCTCAGGTTAGTCAGTTCGTGCAGTGGCAGACGGATAAAACGGGATAGTCCGCAAGGTAGGAAGCGAATCCCTAACATGTGAACCGTTTCCGCATACGCTACCAATTCCGAATAGCTATTCATCGGACCTATAAAATAAGCACGATAAGGCTTCATGGTCAGACTGCTATTCACCGCTTGTGTTGCTTCCCCAAGGGTGAAGATAAAGTCTGTACATCCATCAGGAAGTATGTTGATACGCATTCCGTACTCCGGATTCCCTTTGAATTCCCAATACTTGTCTATATAGGGAGAGAGTAGTGCGCAGGGTTGGTATTCTTTATACATAAATTTAAAAAGATATCATGTACAAAGGTAATCATTGGTTGATTTTTTCCGGCATATCCAGTTCTCCCTGGAAACTGATGGACTGACGGTTCTGCATATTCACGAATATCGAAGATGATCCGTTACTGAAAACGTCTATACTGAAATCGAACCTATCCTCCTCACTTCGTGCAGAGAACTTTATCTTGGCTGTTTCCTTCTTGTCCCACTCCAACTTATAGTCGGTGAGTGGAGCTTTAAAGTTTAGCCCTTCTCCACCGCCATAAGGAATAGAGTAAGCACGCCCATAGTAAGGCAGATAAGATATAACGGAATCATTTCTTATTTCCACAGAGTACGGTGAAGTTAGTGTAACAGACCGTCCTCGTGCAGGAAGAGCTCTGTTTACATTTATTTTATACTTCCCGGATGTGACCAGTTTTTCAACGGCCTGCTTCTTCAGTTCTTTTTTCTCTTTCTTAGTTTGTGCCGAAAGAGTAGGCATACTCATTGCAGTTATCAGCAATAAGGAGAAAATAATTCGAATCGTTTTCATACTATACTTTTTTATCGGTTATGTATATGAGTAACAATCAATTTTCCTTCTCAATACCCAGCAAATTCATCAAGTGAAAAAGAATATATTGCTTCCACTCCAGCATAAAAACCGAAAAATCGGTAGTATCTTTCAGGAATATGCTGGTGATCAAATTTTTTGTAATCAAAGGAAAAGTAAGCAAACCATAGAAAGTTATGAATACTGTATGTATGGGTACTTTCTTTAGTCTGCCTGCTTCCATTTCCATGAGCAGTCGTTCCTTTATAATCAGGAACGTTTCTTCAAACTGCATTTCCTTAGCTGCATCAAGCAGGTGGTTGACATCGCGCTGTATTTCCCCGCATATAAACTTTGGCATGTCAGGGTTTTCGGTGAAGAGTGTTATATACTTATCCAATATAAGACTTACGCGATCTATGAACGGCAGTTCCTGCTGTATTATTTCCTGTACTTTCGGTAATAGCGACATCACTATCGAACCGAATACAGCTTGAAACATTCTGTCTTTTGTCCTGAAATAGTAGTGTAGGGTAGGACGGTTTATTCCTACTTTTGCGGCAATATCACTCATGCTGGTTTCAACGAAGCCTTTTTCTATAAAAAGCTGTTTCGCTGTTTCAATTATTTGATATTCCAACTCATTGTTTTCTGTAGCTCCCATGGTCTTATTTATTTTATGTTATCAACAAAAAGTAACAGGCGATTGGTGATATTCACATCGCTGACGCTACTGTCAAAATCTAAAGATAATATATTTATCTGAGGGTAGACAGACTTTATACGTTTTTCTATTCCCTTTTCCACAATATGGTTAGCTATACACCCGAATGGTTGCAAACTGATGACATGATTAATACCCTGACTGGCAAAAGACGACATCTCTCCGGCAATCAGCCAGCCTTCACCGAACTGCGTGTTCAGCGATATAACCTGTTTGGCTTTTTCCGCTTTCTCGTAAATATTTTCAAAAGGTTGAAAGTACAGGAAGGCTTTTCCTATCTTGTTGATTTTATCAATTTGTTTCTGAACTTTTCCATAAAGCCAGTCGATAGCGAAATCAGGAATATATTTCTTTTTTATATGACTATCCTGGTTTACTTTCATATTGACGAAGCTTTGCATGAAAAAGTCTGTCATCAATGGAGGAACCACCTCTATACCTCTGTCTATGAGCCATGTGGTGATATCTTTTTGTGCAAAAGGATTGAACTTTAGAAAGATTTCTCCTACCACACCCACCTTAGGACATGATTTTTGCTGACAGATCTGATTGAATTCGTCAACTGCCAGAGATAAATAACTGAGCAAATCTTCCGGTCTGTTTTTCAGGATAAGAGGCTTTGCCGCTTCCAGGTACATATCTTTTAATTTAGCTGCCTGTCCCGGCTTTTTCTCACGGACAACGGCGGCGTAATAGAATTTAGCTATGCAGTCGCTGTATAGAACAGCGGCAAGCGCTATTGGCAATACTTTCAGCCAATTTACTTTGAAGCCCGGTTGCTGATTATCTATTCCGCTGCCGAATGCTATTGACAGAATGGGAGTATGAGTGTATCCGTTTTCTATCAATGCTTTTTTTATTAAAGAGATGTAGTTGCTGGCACGGCATTGCCCTCCCGTCTGCGTAATGGCTACACAAGTGTTGTCCGGGTCATATCGTCCTTCCTTAAAAGCTTTCACGATGTCACCCACAATCAGTGTAGCCGGATAGCAAACTTCATTGTTGGAATACTTCAAACCCCAGTCGCACGAACATTCATCGCTTATGGGCAGAGTCTCCATTTCATATCCTGCCACTTTAAAAATGGAAGGAATAAGTGGTGATATAAAAGGGGTGAAGAATGGGGCGATAATCTTCTTCTTTCTGTCCTTTTTGGTGAAAAGAGGGAGGGATAAAGGTTTCTGTACCTGTCTCTCTTCAGCTTGTTGCAAACTGATGTGCAGACTCTCTACCAGCGAACGTACACGCAGTTTGATGGAACCGGTGTTACTAACGTCGTCTATCTTCAATAAAGTAAGATTTTTATTGTACTGCTTCAGTAAAGTGCGTATTTCGTCTATCAGAAAGGCATCCGGTCCACATCCGAAAGAAGTCAGCTGCATATATTGCACGTGATTTCCCTGCTGCGCTGCCCATTTGGCTGATTTCAAAATACGGTTGGTAAATGCCCATTGAGCCAGAAAATTCACCTCCTTCAGTGGAATATCCTGATGACGGACGATATCATCTGTAATTATATAAACGCCCATAGCGCTGATCATATTCGAAATCTTATGTTGTACCAACGGGTCCGAATGATATGGACGTCCGGCAAGGAGAATAATCAGCTTCTGCTTTTTATTTCCTTCTTCAACTATTTGCCGGTTATAGGCGATAAGCTCTTTTTCAAAAGCGTCTTGTGCTTTCAGTGCATGGTCGAATGCTTTCTTTACTACCTGCTCTTGTACGCCCAGTGTGCTCAGGTAGTCACGGCATTGCTTATACAGTAATCCTGTATCCTTGAAAGTGATGGCCGGATGGTCAATCGGTAAGTTATCTGTCTGGACATTCTTGATAACCTGTGAATATCCGGACACAATGGGGCAGTTGTAACTGTTCTGTTGTTGCTTATCGATTTCTTCGAATATGACAAACGGCATAAATATCCGGTCTACTTTGTATTCGATAAGGTTTTGGATATGGCTGTGCACCAGTTTTGCAGGGAAACAGATATTGTCGGACATTACCATATTGGCCGCCTTCTCATATTTATTGAACGTCGAAGCATCCGACAGGCATACCCGGATGCCACACTCTGTGAACAAAGAATGCCAGAAGGGATATTCTTCATACATATTCAGGCAGCGGGGAATACCTATGGTCAGTAGTGGAGCGGCTATATTTACTTGCCGGTCAAACAGAAGTTCGATTTTCTTTTCATAAGCATTTACGCCTTTCTCCGAAACATTCCCTTTATTGCTAAATACCTTTTCGCATTTATTGCCGGAGAAATAATGTTCTCCACTGCCGAAGGTGTACCGGGTGATGGCACATTGGTTTTCACATCCGTTGCACTGAACCTGTCGGGAAGTGAATTGGGCTTGATGCATCATATCTTCCAGATTTGTAACTTCGGCCGTCTTAAGTTGCTTTGCATAAAGTGCACAGCCCAGAGCACCCATTAATTCGGGACAATCGCTACGGAATACTTCTTTTCCTGTCAGCTTCTCCAGACCTCGTACGATGGCATCATTGCGCATGGTTCCACCTTGCACCACGATATGTTTTCCAAGTTCATCCGGCTTTTTAAGTTGAAGCACCTTATACAGGCAGTTCTTTACGACAGAGTAAGAAAGACCGGCCGCTATATCCGCCACGGATGCCCCTTCACGGAGCACCTGCTTCACTTTGGAATTCATGAAAACGGTGCAGCGTGTTCCCAGATCACACGGAGCTTTTGAGAAACAAGCCGCTTTGGCGAAGTCCTCCACTTTGTAGTCCAGTGACTGTGCAAAGGTGCTGATAAAAGAACCGCATCCGGATGAGCAAGCCTCGTTTATTTCAATCCGGTTGATAATTCCGCCATTTGTGAAAATGGCTTTCATATCCTGTCCGCCGATGTCCAGGATGAAAGATACATCCTTATTTATATGTTTGGCAGCCATGTAATGGGCTATGGTTTCAATGATACCGGTATCCATCTGGAAAGCAGCTTTTATCAGATCCTCTCCATATCCGGTAGAACATCCTCCTTTGATTTGCAGGATCGTCCCTTTTTCCTGACATTCTTTATGCAGTTTCTGCAATCCCTCTTCCACGGCTTTTATCGGATTTCCTTTGTTGTCGTGATAGTAGGAGTACAGGATACGGTTATTTTCATCAAGCACTACTATTTTGGTGGTGGTAGAGCCGGAGTCTATTCCTATGGTAGCCTGTTGTATTCCGGATGTTAATTCCGTCCGCTGCACATCATATTGTGCCAACCTGTCCTTCCATTGCAGATATTCCGTTTCATCCTTGAAAAAAGGTGGAAGGCTGTTTTGTGGCTGGTATGCTTTTTCTGATAGATTTTCCAGAAGTCCGGTTAGCTCAGTTATCTTCATTTTCCGGGAGTTCTCTGCCAGTGCTGCTCCCCAGGCTGGAATAAGATTACTTTTCTCCGGCAGCAGAAAATCGTTCTCCTCTGATAACTGCAAATAGTTGGCGAATGATTTTCTGAGTGCCGGAATGAATGTCAACGGTCCTCCACAAAGTAATATCGGAGCAACAATATCACATCCATGCGCAAGTGTAACGATGGTTTGCACCGTTACAGCATGGAAAATGGAAGCCGCGATATCTTCTTTCGGTATATTCTTGGCTATCAGATTCTGAATATCCGTCTTACAGAATACACCACATCGGGAAGCTATCGGATGTACTCGTGTTGCCCGGAGAGCCAGTCCGTTCAGTTCATCCATCGATACTCCCAATAATATGGCCATCTGATCGATAAATGCCCCTGTTCCTCCGGCGCAGTTTCCGTTCATCCGTAAATCGGTGGCTTGATTATTCTGGAAGAAGACGACTTTGGCATCTTCTCCTCCGATGTCGATCATGGAAGATATTCCGGGATGATTCTGCCGAATATATTGGGCTGCCGCTACCACTTCCTGCACGAAAGGCAGAGAGTATTTCTCTGCGATTCCCATGCCTACTGAACCGGTGATATTGATTGATAAAGTAACATCACCCATCTGTTCTTTCAGCTGGTGGAAAAATGCCAGTAGGCATTCCTGAACTTTTGCCTGATGCCTTTCATATTTGTAGAAAAGGACATTTCTCTCACTCTTATCCAGCACTATTATTTTAGCGGTAGTAGAGCCAATATCGAGGCCGACTTTGTAAATATCCATAATAGAATTCTGCTGATTGGGTATATAAATAATAAAATCAGATATATTAGTCTGACACTAATGTCAGACGCTGCAAATGTACGAAATCTTTTGGAAAAGGTAAGTGATTGTCTTTATTTAACTTTTTGAAACTATTTCCTGAATTCTGCTGGTAGGGAGCCTGTCTGACGTTTGAAAAACTTCACAAAATAAGAAAGAATGTCTTTTTTATTCCTTACTTTTGTGCACATAAGGTACAACAAGGTATTATAAAGTTTATGAATGACAAATTTCAATACAGATTATCAGAAAAACAGAAAGTAGAGATCGCTCAAAATTTGATTGATATCTTAGAAAAGAACTCAGAGATAACTGATCAGACTGTAGGATTTATTGGTAATTGGATTCTTACTGGACCCGATGAAAAAAGTAAGGCTTTTTTTGATGTGTGGGATATTGTATTACGGAACTATTTGCCGACAACACGACCGATTTTATTCCGAACGTGCAATAGGCTTGGTAAGGATGGTAAAATTGCGAGTTTTACCGGTCGATTGGAATGCGCAAGAAGCTTTAGTAAAGGCAAAGGTTTTTTGATTATATGCGATACGAAAGAAATGCTTCAATGTGAAGCGGAATATCTTCAGCCTGGTGAGTATATGCATACATTTTATCCCCTTGTCAATGTCTTGGAAAAAGCGAGTGCCTCCGGTGGGTGGGGATTTTCAGAAAAGATTTTAAATGATTTTATTGGTGAAGACGAATATATCATGAGAGTTGATTTAGGTAGTATGCATCGTTTTAAGTGGATGGACTATGGTTCGCCTTGGTTGAATATGGGTTAAATTAGAGGCACCTGTTATTTTTCAATAGTTCGATCTTATAATTGAAGATGTGGTTATCCTTAATTTAATGAATCTGCAGGACTTGACCTACTTTTTTATGTTAATTCAAGACTTAACGAACTATTGTTGTTATAAAGATGCAAATAAATGGATTCTTTCAGATAATCTTCAAACTGACCTTCGAAGTTGAATTGCCCGATGTTTATTAGAGGTTTCGTTTTTCCGTGAAAATCGCTTCCGCAGGTCATTATTGCCTTCTGCCGTTGCACTAAAGATGCGAAGTAGCTGATTTGATTCGATTGGTGGTAATTATTAAATACTTCCAGACCTTTAGCCCCATTGTCCAATAGCTTCTCAGCAATCTGCTCCCTTCCCTTCAGATTAAGTCCCGGATGTGCTACGATCGGTATGCCACCATTATCTTTAATCATTTCTACGGCATGCCGGAAGCTCATATACTGAATGGGGACAAAGGCTGGTTTACCTTGTGCGAAATAGTCAAGATAAAAGTTGATATAAGGCATGTCGCTTCTTTTACCCCCTTTCATATAAGGAGACAGTAGGGGAGAAGCATATATATCACTGTTTAGCATTACTTCAGCAATCAATTCGCCCGATGGCAGTTTTCCATTCGCTTGGTCCAGAACGGCATTTGCTTCTATGGTGAAGCCTAATCGATGAAGGTTGTCGATCATTTCGCTGAATGAGTTCATTACTTTAGAGGCGATATCTTCTTCCAATAAAAGAAAATCATAGGATTTCCAGTCAATATGATAGCCTAATAAATGCAAGTTGACACCTTCGTGGTTACAATCTATTTCAATGCCCGGAATGAAGCGGATGCCAGTCTGTTGTGCTCCGTCGGCAACCTCCTGGATACCTTTTACGGAGTTATGGTCGGTCAGTGAGAAAGGTGTCTATATTTTGAGCTAAACACTTGTTTATGATATCGATAATTTTAAACTCTCCATCGCTACTATAATGGGAGTGAATATGCAAGTCTGCTTTAATCATGTTTTTTTATTTATTCAAGTTTCTGTTCGTACTCATTCATATCGGTGCAAATATAAATCAAAAAACAGTTGATTCCTAATATAGTAATAATACCTGTCTCTTATACACATCTCCGAGCCCACGAGACGGAGCTAC
>ENA-OZJY01000671-OZJY01000671.1-human-gut-metagenome-genome-assembly--contig:-NODE-671-length-10357-cov-6.816443_pt1 | contig 10357 bp, 10 predicted proteins | sample MGYA00244823_ERZ653757 | MGnify/ENA primary metagenome ERZ653757 (study PRJEB26926, sample SAMN06165282) | human gut metagenome | biome: ENVO:00009003; feature: ENVO:2100002; material: ENVO:00002003... | reverse complement strand
TCGTCGGCAGCGTCAGATGTGTATAAGAGACAGTGATAATCCCACGATATGCGAATATTGGGTATAATTGTGAGAGTGCGTAGCACGAAGCAATTCGTAGGCATCAAAGTCGGGGGCTTTTGACCCCGACATCATTTTATTCTATTTCTGTCAAGAAAGAAAGGAAATTATTATGGCAAAAAATCCTATTGTTACTATTACCATGAAGGATGGCGGTGTGATCAAATGCGAGCTTTATCCCGAAGTTGCCCCCGAATCCGTTAACAATTTCATCAGCCTGATCAGCAAGCATTTCTATGATGGTCTGATCTTCCACCGTGTCATCCGCGGTTTCATGATCCAGGGCGGATGTCCCGATGGCACCGGCATGGGTGGTCCCGGCTACAGCATCAAGGGTGAGTTCGCTGCCAACGGTGTGGCCAATGATCTGAAACATACCGAAGGCGTTCTGTCTATGGCAAGAGCTATGCATCCCGATTCCGCAGGCAGCCAGTTCTTCATCATGCACAAAACCAGTCCTCACCTGGATGGCTCTTATGCCGCTTTCGGTAAGGTCATTGAGGGCATGGATGTGGTAAATAAGATTGCAGATACCCCTACTGATTACAGTGATCGTCCTCTGGAGGACCAGGTAATGGAAAGCGTTACCGTAGATACCTTCGGTGAGACCTATCCCGAGCCCAACAAGCTGGACAGATAAGATTTCAAAAAAACAACCTCCGTAGGTCAGATGTTCTCTGATCTCCGGAGGTCTTTTTATGTCCATAGCTTTCATATCTGTGGATCAGTATTCCACATTTTCACAGTTTTCAATAAAAATAGGATCTTGCACTTCGCCCTTCATGTCCTCAGTAATCTCATAAGAGAAATTCCGGAAATGGATATTTTCTGCATTGCGGGCATACAGCACTCTGAGAGAATCCTCCAGGATCACATTCCCCTCATTGGGACGCAGATCATGGCAATTCTTCGGCCAGTCCGTCTTCTTCTCCAGTTGGACATGAATACCGTCAAATGTGATATCCCGGATATTTTTCGAATCGTCACCATAGATCAGGATGCCATTCTCTCCGACACAGTTGATATTCTGGAAACGGACATTCCGGATATATCCCACATTCGTCTCCGTATTTCTCTTCACCGCAGTGATGGTAATGGGTTCTGCCTCGCCCCACCAATGTACCTTGGAGAACAGGCGGGTATCAATATTCAGATTGGAGAATGTGACATTTTCTATACAGCCTTTATCACGTAACTGCAGGGAAATAGCACGGTTGGTGCGCTGGATACTACAGTTGGTCACGGAAATATTCCGGAAAGGTGCTTCACTCTCCGTGCCGAACTTGATAGCGGCACTGGTGGAGATCATGGTACAGTTATCCACTACAATATTTTCGCAGGGACCATATTCCATGGCAGCCGCCGTATTCTTAAATACAATACAGTCATCTGCGCATTCAATATGACAGTTGGAGATTCTCACATTGCTGCAGTGATCCGGATCAATGCCATCGCAGTTAGCCAGACGCAGATTATTAATAATACGGATTCCCTCAATCAATACTTCCTTACATCCCACCAGATGAGTGGTCCAGAATGCACTGCCGGTCAGGGTTACCTGCTGGATGGTCAGATGCCTTACATTTTCCAGGAACAGCAAAGGTACTCTTGGATAAAAATATCCGTCAATATGCCATTTGGTCACTTTTCCATAGAATATCTTCTCGTTGCCGTCAATCTTACCAAATCCGGTGATGGCCACATTTTCGGCATCCTTGCTGTATACAAAATTCAGCGTCGGTTTTCCATTGTAATCACAGGCATTGTAGGTCGGAGTATCTACCTTACTGATCTGCGGCGTTCCCACTTTCAACATATCGAAATCTTCCAGATGGTCACTGGCTTTCAGGACAGCCCCCATCTCCAGATGAAATTCTACATTTGATTTCAGAAAAATAGTTCCGCTCCGGAAGACATGTCCTCCCTGTAACAGGACCTTACCGCCGCCAGCCTGGCTGCAGGCATCAATCGCCTTCTGGATGGCTGCAGCGTCATTCGTCACGCCATCACCTTTTGCACCGTATTCCAATACATCGTATATCATCTCTCTGCTCCTCTCTTAGCCCTTCAGGCCGGAAGTTGAAATTCCTTCTACCAGATATCTCTGCAGGCAGAAGAAGATCAATACTGCAGGCAGAATAGACAAGGTTGCCATAGCGAACATAGCACCGTAGTCGGAAGAAGAACTGGGGTCACAGAACATTTTCAGTGCCAGACTGACAGGATATTTCTCTGTCTTGTTGACATACAATAATGCTCCAAGGAAATCATCCCATCTCCACATAAAGGAGAAGATACATCCGGTGATCATGGTAGGAACCATCAGCGGGAAGATAATCTTGGTGAAAATAGTATAATAGGAGCAGCCATCAATCTTTGCTGCCTCATCCAGTTCTCTGGGAATGCCTTCAATAAAGTTTGTCATCATATAAACGAAGAAACCCTGAATAGCAAAGCAATAAGGCACGATCAGCGGCAGATTGGTTCCAACCCAGTTCAGCTTCTGATACCAGAGATACTGAGGGATCATCAGCACCTGTGCGGGCAGCATCATAGATGCCAGCATTGCTGCGAAGAGAAGCTTTCTGCCGGGGAATTTGCATCTGGCAAATCCATAGGCTACCACAGAGGAAGACAGTACAGTTCCAATGGTGGCGGTAATGGAGATAAACAGGGAGTTCTTAAAGAAGGTGCCGAATCCTACCTTGGCAAATCCCTTCCAGCCGTTCACATAGTTCTGTAACGTGAACTTCTCCGGGATCAGACTGGTGGCCGTAGTGAAGATGGTGTTCGTATCCTTAAAGGAGCTCATTACCATCCATACCAGAGGGTAAATCATTACCAGTCCGAAAGCACATACTAAAACATGATATATAATATTACTGATTGTCTTTTTTCTTTTCATAATAACACCCACTTACGCATTGCGGCGTACCTTTCCGATTCTATAAACCGCCATCGTATACCCACAGTTTTTTGGTTGCAAACAGGATCCATGTAATAAATGCGATCAATGCCAGCATGATCCATGCCAGTGCTGCGCCGTAACCGGTACTTCCGAAGAGGAAGGACTGCTGGTACATGTATACCGTGTAAAACAGAGTAGAGTTCATGGGTTTACCCTGTGTGATGATCAGGCACTGTGTGAATGCCAGGAAGCCGTTGATCATCTGCATTACCAGGTTAAAATGGATCGTGGGAGTCAGAAGCTTCAGTGTGATCTTCCAGAACTGCTGCCATCCGTTGGCACCATCCACTCTTGCCGCCTCATAGAGACTGACAGGAATCTGCTTCAATGCAGACAGGAAGATCAGCATGGAAGAACCGAACTGCCATACTGCCAGAATGATCAGAGTCCAGATTGCGGTTCTGGTATCTCCCAGCCAGGCTACCGGCTCTTTCATTCCGAACACCATCAAAAGTTTATTTACAAGTCCGTCTACCGCAAACAATCTCTTCCAGAGGATTGCTACTGCTACAGATCCACCGATGATGGAAGGCAGATAATACAGTGCACGGTAAACGCCTGTCATTTTCGTACTTTTAAATAAAAGCAGTGCAACGATCAATGCGAAGATCAGTCGTAACGGAACCGAAATGATGGCAAATTTGAAAGTTACCACCAGCGACTGATAAAACGTTGCATCGGAAAACATTCTCTTAAAGTTCGCCCAGCCTGTAAATGTAGGGGGCTGTAAAATGTTGTAATCGCAGAAGGAATAGTACAGCGATATACACATGGGAATAATCATAAACGCCAGAAATCCAACGATAAATGGCATAGTACATACGATACCTGCAGCCTTTTCCGTATTCAGCTTCTGACGGATAGTCATATGCTTTGTTGTCTTCATAACGTTACCTCCGTTGCTGCAGCATTCATAGAAGCAGCCTTTTTTTCAGAATGGGTACTGTGGGATCTTCCACAGTACCCATTTGGTCTTTCTAAAAATGTTGTAATACTTATACTGTGCTACTGCTTATGTAAGCCCTGACAGCTTATCTGGACATGATCTGGTTGCCCATCTTGAACAGATCTTCTGCTGCCTCCTGTGCGGTCATCTGACCATAGAGGATCTTATCAACCAACTGGTTGTAGTAATCATATACTTCATTTGCTCCATCAGGGATCGCAGGGCTGATAGCGGAGCAGTTGGGAGTTACTACGTCATTTACATACTTGGTAACCACCTGTGCAGTCTCATCCTGCAGAGGAGCAATGGCGGATGCTACTACGGAAGAAGCAGGCACACCTCTCTCACCAAGAAGAATCTTGTTAGCATCTTCAGAGTTCAGCAGATAATTTACAACCTTAACAGCTTCAGCCTCATTCTCGCCGGCATCTCTGGATACTGCAAAGAACTGGCTGGGCTTTAAGAAGTTAGACTTCTGAGGGTTCTCGGAAGGCCATGTGGTGATACCGATCTCCATGCCTTCGGGAGCGGCCGCTACCATAGCGGACAGCTGGTTGGACCAGAAGAATCCGCACCAGGACTGGGTTGCTTCGGAAGAGAAGTATACCAGAGGACTCTGCTCTACAGAGTTGGAAGTCAGTTCAGCGTGAACATCTGCGCCGATGATCCATCCGTCCTTGACACCATCTTCATAAATCTGGAAGCCCGGTACCAGACTTGCTGCATCTGTTACATTGAGGGAATCCTCATTAAACAGCTTCACCACATCGTGAGAACGCATTGCATAGGGCAGATAGTTGTCACCTGCACTGTAAGGAAGATCAGTCTTAACACCGGACTTCTCATAAACCTCACGTGCCACTGCCTCGAACTCATCAATTGTCATGTTATCTTTTACAGTGATTCCCAGGCTATCCAGCAAGGTCTTGTTGTAGAACAGGGAAGGTGCATTCATTCCTGCACAGATTGCATATAACTTACCGTCAATGGAACCCGCATCCAGAATACTCTGAGATACATTAGATACATCCAGCGTGCCATCTTCTACATAAGGTGTCAGGTCTACCAGCAGATCTGCTGCTACATACTGTGCCAGATAGGAATAGTCCATCTGCAGGCACTCGGGAAGGGAATTACCTGCTGCCAGGGTGGACAGTTTGGTCCAGTAATCATTCCACTCTGCAGGCTGTGTGTCAAAGGTTACACCGGGATTCTGCTCAGAATACAGATCCAGGGCTGCCTGTGTACGTTCATTTCTGGTCTGGTTGCCCCACCAGGTGAATGTCATGGATACATTTCCGGCTGCTGCACTTCCGCTGTTGTCAGCAGTCGTGGCTGCGGTATTACCGCTGTCGGTGGAAGCGGTAGCTGCGGGTTCATTGGAAGAACCACATGCAGTCAGTCCGACGATCATGGCGGATGCCATTAACAGGGATAAAACTCTCTTTTTCATTAATATAACCCTCCTTTTGGTATCGAAAGGTAAATCCGCTATGGATTTACTTCTTTTTGATGTTTTAATTATAACAATTCTTACTTTTTCCAGGAATATACTTTTCCGTCTATTTGCACCAAAAAACCGATATCATTGTTGAAAACATGTGCATGTTGTGTATATAATCAATAAAGAACTGATGGAGGCTTGTATATCATGTCATTTTTTAATAAGAATATCTCGAGAAAAATAGCAAATCAGAAGTTAGAAACCAAGTTACTGCTCTCTACCATAGGGATTGACCTTCTCTTTCTGTTCTTTTTCCTGGTAGCCGCCTTTTCCATTATTACATCGCGTTATCATAAGCTGCTGTATCAGTCCATGCAGTCTTCCTCGTCGTTAGTCTCCTATGAATTTACTAACCGGCTGGAGGATCTGGTGACCATGACCAATATCGTCCGTTCAGATTCTACAGTCCAATCAACACTGGATGAAATCTACCAGCCCCAGGAAGACTATGCTGTACATTATTACTCTGATATTTATTCTGCTTTACAGAAACACTACCTGGAATACCGCCAGCCCTACCTGAAAATGGCGGCAATTTCCTGCCCCAGATTCATCACTTATACCAATGAAAATATTGCCTGTCGGCCGGATGCTGATCTGACTAAAGAACTGATAGCTCTGGCAGAGGCCGGGGAAGGCTCCCCGGTATGGGTAACTTCCCATGCGGAAGACCACGGTATATTTCTTGTCCGGGAGATCAAAAAGATCAAGAACTTACGACTGGATAATCTCGGAACATTGATCATCAATGTAAATCTGGGAGATCTGGTAACGGAAATGTCCAAGATCAGCAATGAATATAAGGGTTCCTACTGGATCATCTATGAGAAAGACCAGCTGCTGTTCTCTTCTCCGGAATTGGATACAGAGGAAGTACAGAAAATCAATGATAAAATCAAAAGTTATGCTGTTGTCACCCTGAATGGCAGAAAATATTTTGCCATCCGCGGTACCATGGACATCAACGAATGGAATTATCTGCATCTGATCTCTTATGACGAAGTGGCAAAATCCCAGCAGATGACCGCATTTCTATATGTACTGATGCTTTCCTGCGGTTTCCTGTGTTCCATTCTGATGGTTCACGTAATCGTACGCAAGATCACCAGGCATTTTGATCTGCTGCTCTATCGCATGCAGCAATTCGGTGAAGATTCCACCGTACTGGCACCGGTTCCCTACGATTACACCGATCGAACCGATGAAATCGGTATCCTACACCGGCAATTTACCCATATGGCGGAACGGATCCAGACATTGGTGGTCGAGAATTATCGTCAACAGCTTCTGACCAAAGATGCACAGTTAAAAAGCCTGGAATCCCAGATGAATCCGCATTTTCTGTATAACACGCTGGATGCCATCAACTGGCGGGCCAAGGCCATCGGAGAGCCGGAAATATCACAGATTGCAGACTCCCTGGGTCATTTTCTGCGGATGACGCTGAACAAAAAAGAACGCTTTACGTTGAAGCAGGAACTTGATATTATACATTATTATATGACTATACAGCAGCTTCGTTTTGACAACCGTCTGAATTTTACGGAAAGCATTCCGGATGCTTGTCTGGATGCACAGGTTCCCAAGCTTTCCATTCAGCCGTTGTTGGAAAATGCCGTACACTATGCGCTGGAGCAGATCACGGATGAATGTATCATCAATCTCACCTGTGTGTATTCCCAGGGGCTGATGCAGATTTATGTGAAAAACAGCGGATCTGAATTCCCCGATGATTTATTGGAGAATCTCCGGACACATAAGATCCGGGAACAGGGTCTGGGCATTGCGTTGTTAAATATTGAAGAACGCATCCAGCTGATGTTCGGCCAGCAATACGGGCTGCACTTCTATAACGAAAATGATTTTGCTGTAGTAAAAATGGAGATACCTTATGTTAAAGATGATTATCGTGGATGATGAGAAGATCATACGTGAAACGATCCATTCCCTGATCGACTGGAATTCTCTGGGAATTGATGTGGCTGCTGTCTGCAAAGACGGTATTGAAGCCTTTGACTGTATTCTGGATGAATATCCGGATATCGTCATGACCGATATTAAGATGCCCGGCTTATCCGGACTGGATCTGATTGAAAAGGTTCGTGCTGCCCAGTTGAACACAGAGTTTATCATCCTCTCAGGATATGGTGAATTTGAATTTGCCCGGACCGCCATGCGCTATGGCGTGAAGCATTATCTGCTAAAACCTTCCAATGAAACAGAAATCACACAGGTTATTATGTCCTGTGTTGAAACCTGTAAAAGCAAAAGTGCTTCCCGGGTGGATTCCCTGCTGACCCAACTGTTCTTCACTGATACGCCTCCGGAAAAACTTTTGCAAAGGAAATTTTTCACTGAATTATCCGGGGAACAGGATGTGGATCTGGCCAAGACCCAGATGATCCGTCTGGTGATGGAAGCCTCCAAGAAAGAATATTATCCTCTCAGCAAACTGCAGACCACAGACAGTCTCATGGCAGTCAACGTCTGTGTCACCATGAATGACCTGATTCCATGTGCGGAGCAGATCATGACCTCGATCTTCTCTGTGGAACCGCAGCACAAATACACAGACTGTGTGGAAAAGGTCATAAAGTACATCGGAGAGCATCTGAGTGACAGCAACCTTTCACTGAAATGGATCTCGGAAAATTATCTTTTTATGAATCCGGATTATGTCAGCAAAATGTTCGTCAAACAGACTGGCAGCAAATTTTCCGCCTATGTAACAGAGCTCCGCATTCAGGAGGCGAAAAAACTTTTACTGGAGCACTCAGAAGAATCTCCCTATGCGGTAGCGGAAATGGTCGGTTTCGGCAATAATCCCCAGTATTTCAGCCAGATCTTCAAGAAATATACAAAGCTGTCACCAAAAGATTATGTAAAGTCGATGCTGGAACCGTAAGACCGCAGCTATTGCAGCTATTCAGAACCCCATTCGCAAAATCGCATCTACGATGCTTTCCTGAACAACAAGTTTACTTGTTGTTTGCTCATCTGTGGTTACTTCGTCAAATAAATATGTTCCACTGTTCTTACGAATACAAGTATTCGACGTACAGTGGAACATATTTGTTTGCCTCTGAATAGCTGTTCATATTTTGTTTACAAATCCTTCAAGGAATTTTCAATTCTATAACACGTTTTGGACATTTCTGTTTCATATACTATAACCATAGAAACAAACAAAACAAAAACTTAAGCACACAACAGTTTCTTGTTTAAAAAACTTTTTCATAATAAATGCCAAGGATCCTGATCCTTGGCATCCTCCCTTTCTAGGGGTTTTTTCAACTATCGCAGAGCAATGCGGATAGTTATTTTTTATCTTGTTCTATATGTAAGTAACTTTATCCCTGTAAATCATTCCTCATATAAAAAATCAAATTATTAACATGATGTACTATGTCTTCTTTTACAACGCCTAAATTGCAATAATACTCATTATGTAAGGCAACTGAAAGCTCTACATAACTATTCCACACTCTCGCAGATGCAAACAATCTCAACAAGTTTTTCTTCCCACTTTTATCAAATTCTTCTAGTTTTTTATGTAGCTCTCCCATTTCTTGCAAGTACTCTTTGTGTCGCTTTATTCTATACTCCCAATTACTAATCTCTATTTCTACTTCATGCATTTCGTTGTATGTATGCTGGCTCTCTTGCATTATTTTTAGTCGGTCCTCTGCATCATGCAATTTCATTTCCATAATTACAATTTTGTTTTCCGCAGTTCCACCCAATTGACAATCCTGTAAATAATCAGACTGCGTTATACATGTATCTATAATAGGTAATATGCTCGCCAATTCATAATATATCTGTTTTCTTTCTTCAAAATATTTTTCTTTTTTAACATTTTTCAATGCCCAAAGGGACCCTAAATAGGCTGCTATAAATGTTCCAGCCACCGATATTAGCTCTATGATATAATTCTCCATCTCTTATCCTTTCTGGAAATTTTTTATCGTCGCATCAATATATGTTGTACCCTCTACTTTTTCAAGGCACAAGTCTCATTTCTATAACATCTATAACATAATAACTCTATTTTTCTTAGTTGCTATAATCTTTTCTTGCTTATCTATGTAAATGTCTACTCCATCTTCTCCAATTTTCTCAACAAAAAAAGTTTTGGGAATGTAATATCCCAATGTCTCATCTTTCTTTATTCCAAGATGTATAATTGCATTTTCATCCTTTGTATAAAACAAAATATCGCAGTCGATTTTTGTTGGAGGACTTACATTTTCATTTTTAAAATTAACTGCAACCGGATTTTCTAAAATATCCGGCATGAGATAGAAATAAACCAATTTTGCCTTTATGCTTTTAAATTTGCTCTTATTCATCCTTTTCAGATCATTAAAACAAAGACCTGTATTCTGTATATAATCCCAGCCGCCTTGTCCCTTGTAATGGTGTATTTCTTTCTTCGAAACTGAATATTTTACAATCGATTCAATTCCTAACAAATGACAGAAGTTTTCTTCATCAAACCTTAATTGAATAGAACTCTGCTTCTCATTTTCTGTTATATCATATTGATAAATGAACGGATTTAAAAATTTTCTATAGTAGTCTTGCAAAACATCCAGGTCAATATCGTTAATTTTGGGTTTTATTAAAAGACCACACAATTCTTCGGCTTTGTACAAATTAATCTCCTTTTACAAAAAAGACTCTGAATCTCTTCAGAGTCTTTTTAAGCAACTTTAATTTAATTCTGCTCATATTTAAACTCTCCGCAGCGGAGAAATCAGGAGTTGCATCCCAATTATATAAATAGCATATGCTACTTATTTCAAAAATATTTCTTATATAAGTATAGTATCTGTCTCTTATACACATCTGACGCTGCCGACGAACTCTAGGGTGT
>ENA-OZJY01000656-OZJY01000656.1-human-gut-metagenome-genome-assembly--contig:-NODE-656-length-10511-cov-5.599943_pt1 | contig 10511 bp, 3 predicted proteins | sample MGYA00244823_ERZ653757 | MGnify/ENA primary metagenome ERZ653757 (study PRJEB26926, sample SAMN06165282) | human gut metagenome | biome: ENVO:00009003; feature: ENVO:2100002; material: ENVO:00002003... | reverse complement strand
GTGCTGGGGCGGGACGGCGTGGGTCTTGCGGACTGCGCCATCGCCGAGAGCAAGTTTGAAAAGGGGGAGGACGTGGCTGGTCGGATGCTGTCCCTTCTCCCACAGCTGAACGAGGTCCGCAACCGCGGCACGCCGGACATGGAGTTCGCCGTCAGTGGACTGCTGGCCCGCAGCCAGCTGGCAAGCGGACAGCCCGCCGACGCGCGGCGCACCATCGAGGTGCTCCGTGAATACTTTGCCGAGCGCGGTTTGACACGCTTTCTGCCCAATATGGACGCCATGCTCTGCCGTATTGACATGCACACCGGCGACCTTGACGCGGCGGACGCGTGGTATCGGGAAAAAGCCCCGCGGGAGCTGACGCACCTGAACGTCATGCGGCGCTACCAGTATCTCACCCAGGCCATGGTGGAGCTGGAGGACGGCAGGCCGGACACGGTGCAGCTGACGCTTGCCCCGCTGGAGCCGTATGTCCAAAACTGCGCCCGCATCATCGACGGCATTCACTTGAATGTCCTGACTGCCATTGCCCTGTACCGCAAGAAGGACGAGCGGTGGCGCGAGCGATTGACGGCGGCGCTGGATGCGGCGACGGAGTACCGCTTCATCCGCACCGTCAGCGTATACGGCACGGCAGTGTTGCCGCTGCTGGAGGCACTGGACTGGGATGGCGACAAAAAGTGGTATAAGCAGATAATGGCGGCGGTACGGAAGCAGGCGGCATTCTACCCGCATTTTCTCGAACCCCGCCTTGCCCCCGGTGAGGAGTTGACGCCCACGGAGCTGCAAATTCTGCATCTGCTCTGCGCGGACAAGTCCAACGCCGAGATCGCGCAGATCATGGATGTGAAGCTGCCGACCGTGAAGACCCACGTCAGCCACATCCTCGACAAGCTGAACGTGAAGCGCCGGGCGGAGGCCAAGACCGTCGCGAAAAAGCTGCGGCTCATTCCGGATGACCTATAAAAGCTGTGCCTGTGCTTGAACGGGCTGAATATAAACCCTATACGCATATCCTAAAGGAGGATCTTATGAAAAAACGAGTATTGAGCTTATTTATGGTGCTCGTGCTTTGCCTGACGCTTCTGCCCACAGCGGCTTTCGCCGAGGGAGAGGACGTGAGCATATCGGGCGGTGTCATCGGCGGCGGTGAGACCGGCGGTGAGACCGGCGGTGAGACCGGCGGTGAGACCGGTGGCGAGGGCGGTGGGATCTATGTAGCCCCCGGAAGCCCGACAGAAGGGGGCGGCGGCACATATATCCCCGGAGAGGACACGCGGACGGAGATTTGGTGCACAATGAAACCCTCTTTAATTCAGCGCAACTATGACGGCACGACGGACGGCGGCACGATTCCAATCGACTTGACGTTTACAGACGGCACAAATGAAATCAAACTCAAAGAAGGAACGGGCTTTACCGCCAAGAAGACGTTCGATTCCGCGGACGCGGGACAGCATACCGTCACTGTGGAAATCGAGCTGATCGGTGATGCGGCGGCAAAGTACAGGCTCAAGGCGGGCGAAGAAACGTTTACGATCGGCGGCTACATCGACAAGGCCTATCCCGATCTGACCGTATCTCTTTCCAAGGCAGCTTGCACGGCGGGCGAAAAGATTCTGCCGCTGCTGTCTGTCGAGGGTGCTCCGGAAGACGCCGAGGTGACATATTACTATGCGCCGATCAATTCTGGATATTTGGAGTTTGAAGGCAGTGAGGCAGTTCCCAAGATTGACGAAAACACCGCAATCAGCGAGCCCGGCACATATTACGTTTATGCCAAGACCGGCGAAACCACGAACTACAAAGAGGAACGGTCAACAACTGCGGAACTCATAGTCAACGAGGCTGTCGTTGAGGCCGCTTCGATAACAAAAGCGGACGGAACGGACGGCGGCACATACGAATCCCTCCCGGCGGCACTGAACGCGGCGCAGGACGGCGACACCGTCAAGCTGCTGGCAGACCATGTGACGGATGCAGACGCCCTCAATGCGCTCGGTGAAGATTTTACGTTCGAACAGTATGCTTCCATCGTACCCGTTGTCACCAAAACCCTGACGCTCGATCTGAACCACAAGACGGTCGACTACCTCGAGGTTGGATTCTCAGAGACTAACGAGGAAACGCAGAAAAAAGAAACTCTCGCGACAGGCAACCTGACTGTTACAGGCGAGGGCGCTTACGGCAGAATTTCAAATCTCATGTTCATGGCCGGCGCACTGGACATCCGGAGCGGCGAGATCGGCGGTTCAGAAGGCGCGGGACTTGTCTGCGACGTGAACAGCGGCACTGCGACCATCAGCAACGGCACGGTGTATGGCCTCACCGTATTGGAGGGTGCTTCCGTCACCGTCAAGAACGGTTTCAATCACAGGGGTCGATGGTCTGTCGATTCCGGCGGCACGCTGAGTATTACGGGCGGTACCTTTAAAGACGTGCAGTTTGTTAACAGCGGAACCATCGCCATCAGCGGCGGCACATTCGAGAAGATTTCGAACAACGACACAAACACGCCTCAGCCGCTTATGTTGCTGCTGGCGAAGGATTGCGCTTTCGTTAACGAGAACAACACCAGCGACGTGCAGGACGGCACAAAAACATCCTTGACCGAGGTAATGGTCAAAGAGCACACGCACAGCTTTGAAAACGGCAAGTGCGGCTGCGGCGTGGCAGCAATCGTCGTTGACAATAACAACAGTTTCTACAACACGTTACAGGCCGCTTTGGGTGCAGCGGCGGATGACGCTTCTATCACGTCGGTAACGCTGGGACAGGATTTGACCGAGGATATCACGTTCAGCGGGTCGGCGGCTGGGTCGCTCACGCTGAACATGAACGGTCACAAACTGGAAACAGAAGCAGGCGTTCCCCTGACCGTCACCGGCGGCACACTGCGCATCGAGGGCGCGGGCGAGATCAACCAGAACACCGCTTCCAACGCGACCGCCTTCCCTGCCATCACGCTCACCGGCGGCAAGCTGGTGATTGTGGGCGACCTCACCGCGCAGGGCGGCTACGACAGCAGCAGCGGCCGCAAGCCCGCGATCTATGCCACGGACGGCGAGCTGGATTTGCAGGGCAACGTATCCTTGAACGGCGGTCTGACGATTACCGGAACCGCTAAACTGACCAATCCTCTGACGCAGGGCACGTTCTACGTTGACGCTTCTGAAACCGGTAATGCCATTGCCATCACGGACAGCGAAGTTTCCGGCGGCGAAGTCTACAAAAAGGCACTTGAGCTGCTAGCCAAGGATTATGCCTTCTATAGGGCGAATGGCAGTCTTGCGGACGCCAGTGGTCCTAAACTCAGAACTGGAACATACACGATCAAGTCGCATACATGCAACTACACCCAGGACGAAGCGCATGGCATTGCCTACTGCAAATGCGGCAGAAGCCACGCACACAGAGACTTGAGCGAAGAAAAGTCGGTGCTGGTAAACGGTGTCTGCCCCATCTGCGGCTACCATTGCCCGCACAATACTGTGGACGAGACTACCCTCTCCTGCTCTGATTGCGGCGCAAAAGTGGTTGCCAAGGTGGAAGTTGAGGGCTCCGAGCCCACCTACGCCTTTGACCTCGCTTCCGCGTTTCAGAACGCCGTAAACGGCACGACCATCAAGCTGCTGGCAAACGAGATGCTGCCCAGCGATACATATGTCAGCAAAACCCTCACACTGGATTTGGACGGACACAGTCTGAGCGGATACAGCTTGAATGTCGGCGGCCTTACGCCCACGAGCCAGGTTCGCACCGGTAAACTGACGGTTATTGACAGCAGCGGCGGCAACGGCGCGGTGGGAGTGACCGTGCGGGACGGCGGTACGCTGGTATTTGATCCGAAGAATGGCCATACCACTTTGCTCCAACTGGAGGTTTGGGGCGGCACAGTCGAGCTGTACGGCGGAAAGATTTCGAGAAGCGGTCTGCGGCTGAATAATAACATCACATTGGGTGATCTGCTTCCCCAGAAAGCGGGACTTGCTTACTACCGTGACGACACGCAGCTCACGCTGGAGGAAGCCGCTACCCAGACCTGCGACCTGGTGGTAAAGTCGTGCAGCCACGGCGGCAAGAACGGCTTTGACAAAAGCGCCACTACCTGCCCCTACTGCAACGCGCCCGCGGTGGCTGAAACAGCCTTGTACAATGGCGAGGGCAACCGCCTGCAGCGGAAATTTGCTGATTTGCAGACAGCCCTTGACGCAGACAGAGATGGCGGCGCGACCCTTAAGCTGCTGGCCGACGTGACCGGCGATTATACCATCGACGGCACGCAGAACACGGGACTTAACCTGAACGGCTACTCCATCAAGGGCACGGTGACGGTCAAGACGGCTGCAGGCAGCAACACCACCACCTTGAGCAACACGAAAAACACGACCACGGTCAGCATTGATAATGTCGTTGCCTACAAGGGTGCAAAACTCGCCGGGTCGAAATATCCTGCCGTGATCGGCACATTGACGTTGGCAGAGGGCGCGACGTGGAAAACGATTCTGAATGACACAGCACTTGGATACAAGGTGCTCAACACGGACGGCACCCACAAGTGGTATGCCCGGGATGATGTCAAAGGCTCGCAGTTGAACAATGTTATTATCAATAGACTGCCCATCACGACCAAGACTCTGTATCTAAAGGTCAATGGCAAGAACCTGACCGGCAACTCGCCGAAGGTGGAGCGCGGCACGACTGTCCAGCTCTGCGCCAGCTGCAATGCGAAGGATGTGACGGTGACGTTCTCCATCCTGAAGACGGGCGAAACAACGCCCATCACCTTGACGGAGCCGAGCTATTCCAGTGGGAAGTATACAAAAGATTACTCCTTCGATACAATCGGAGAATACACCATCTATTTCACCGCCACCAAGGACGGCTATACGGTGCAGAGCGCCGAAAAGAAGCTGACCGTCACCAAGCCGAATCTCAGCAATGCCGAGATCACATTCCCCTATGGCAATGAAGCGGCCTTTAATTCTGTGTCTGCGACCGGTGTGCCGATGTTTGTCGTGACATACAACGGCACAAAGCTGGAAGAAAATGTGGATTTCGTCATCACCAGCGGCGATAGCACCTACGATGTAGGGCCCTGTACGCTGACCATCAAGGCAACAGACAACGGCGATTATACCGGAAGCAAGTCTGCCGAATGGAATGTCCGACCGCTCAAAGTAGCGGCTTCGGTCGGCGACATCATTAAGACATACGACGGAACGACAGACCTGCCTGCAAATGCGAAAATCACATTTAAGAGCGCGGACAGATATTATACTGGTACTACGCTTCGGCTGGCTAAGGGTACAGATTATGAGGTGTCCAACGCCCACTATGATTCCGCCGATGCAAGCGAAACCGAAAAGACTGTCTCCTTCACCATCAAGTTGAAGAATCCGGGCTATGTCTTTGAAGACGACACGACCCAAAAGGACTTTACGCTGAAGGGTTCGGAAACGGACAAGACCTTCAAGATCAATAAGGCCACCGCGCCCGGTTCCGATCTCCACCCTGCGGTGACAGTCATCAACGATCTGGCAAAAACCTATGAAATGGTACTGTCCAACGACTACTTGCCTAAGCTGAGTTCTCCCTGTGAGTATGGAAACGTCATCTATTCGTTGAGGGGTACCTACCTGACGGACGGCTACAAGGACACCGTTCAGGCCGAGGTTGTGGAGGAAAACGGTCAGTATAAGCTGAAGCTGACCGTTCCGGCAGTGGATTACAATAGGGTAAGTTCTGTCGGCACGATTGATGTCCGGGTCACCTCGGATAACTATCGGGATTTTTACTTAACCATCGGGGTGAAGACCAAAAACAAGGATGTTCCCGTGCCGGACGGCCCCATCAGCGCAAGCGATATTACCTATGGTCAAGCGCTGAATGACAGTAAAATCGCAGGTAAGATGAAAGCTGGCGGCAAGGCGATTGACGGTACATTCACATGGACGAATGGCACGTTCAAGCCAGCTGCGGGCGACTATCCGGCTTCGTGGACGTTCACCCCGGCGGAGGGCTATGAGGAATACGCGACTGCGACCGGAACTGTGACCATCAAGGTGAACAAGGCTACCCCCACCTTCATCGCTCCCACGGCGCAGGAAAATCTGACCTATACCGGACAGGAGCAGGAGCTGATTACTGCGGGCATGACGGACCATGGCACCATGCAGTACAGCCTGACCGAGAACGGCACATACAGCCAGGACACCCCTACCGGCACCGATGCCGGAGCATATACCGTGTGGTATCGGGTGATTGGCGATGCAAACCACAACGATACCGCACCCGCCAGCGTGGCGGTCCGCATTGGGAAGAAGCCGCTGACGATCACCGGGGTAACGGCTGCGTCCAAGCCTTATGATGGCACGACAAACGCGGGCATTACCAGCGTAACCTTCGACGGCGTGAACTTGAGCCGAGGCACAGACTACACCGTGACCGCCAGCTTTGACGAGGCCAGTGTGGGCAACGGCAAGAACGTCACTGCCACAGTGACCCTGATCGGACCGGCAGCGAAGAATTACGCCCTGGAGCAGAGCAGCTTCCCTACGACTGGCAGCATCATCAAGGCCGCTGCGCCTGACTTCACCAAGGAAACCGCGCTGACCATTGTAAACGGCCACGAAAAGACCTACACTGTGACGCTCCCCGCCCTGCCCACGCTGGAAACGCCCAAAGAGTACGGTGCGCTCACCTATGAGATCGGCGAAATCAAACTAAATGACGGCTACTACACCAGCGGCGCGAAGGTGGAAAACGGCGAGCTGACCCTGCCCATTCAGAAAAATGACGTGGAAACCACCGGCTCTGTGGGCACAGTGACCGTAGTGATCAAGAGCGCAAACTATGAGGACATCACGCTGACCGTCAAGATCAGCGCGAAGAACAGGATCACTCCCACCGGCACACCGACGCTGAGCAAGAACGCCATCATCTACGGCGACGCCCTGAATACCATCGCTCTCTCCGGCAAGCTCCATGATAATGTCAACAACGTGGATGTCGATGGAACCTTTGAATGGGTGGACGGCACGCATATACCCGTGGTTGGGAACGGTACCTATGCAGCCGAGTGGATTTTCGAACCGACTGACACCGAGAAGTATTTAACGGTTTCGGGAAGATCGAATATCACTGTCGAAAAGGCTCGGCAGTACGGCAAGCTCAGCATGGCGGGCTATACTTACGGTAAAACGCCCAGCACACCGACCTTGACAGACCAGACGGGCGATTTGAATGCTCAAGTGACCTACAGTTATGCCGCTGCGGACAGCGGCTCTGTTCAGACGTGGGATATCAGCAATCCGCCCGCGCTGAACGCCGGTACCTACCGTATGTACGCCAGCATTGGTGATACGGATAACTACTACGGATTTGAAGCTGTGTATTGCGAATTTGTGGTAGCAAAGGCAACGCCGACCTACACCGCTCCCACCGGGCTGACGGCAAAATACGGTCAGACGCTGGCGGATGTGACGCTGCCGGACGGCTGGAGTTGGATGGATAGCAGCGAATCTGTGGGCGGCGCTTCGACTGCCGCCAAGACCTTCCAGGCAAAGTTCACTCCGAAGGACACCGAAAACTACAACACAGTGGAGAACATTGAACTTGAAGTCACGGTGAACAAGGCAGATGGCGGCAACCTCAAAACGGTCGAGCTGGAGCAGAAGTACACGGACGCCTCGGATCACACCTACACGCCGGACTGGGCCGGACTGCCCGCCGGGCAGGACTGGACGTTCAGCAGCGAAGCGAGCATCGTCCTGCCCAAGCAGGACTTCGCAGCGGACGGCAACTTGCTGACCTATGCCATCTCCGGCGGCAAGGCGGGTGACAAGATCACCCTCATCCTCAAGGCGTCCTGTGACAATTACGAGGATTTCACCATCACGCTGAACGTCACTCTGACAGAAAAGGACGATCAGAAGCCGTTGACCATCACCGGCAACACTTCCGTAATCTATGGTGAAAAGCTGACGCTGACCACTACCGGCGGCTCCGGCATGGGTGCTGTAACCTACCGCATCGACACAGACGCGAGCACCGGCGAGGCGACCATCGATCCCAACACCGGCGTTCTGACTCCGGTCAAGGTCGGCTCTGTGAGTGTCATCGCGACCAAGGCAGGCGACAACAACTATAACGACGTCACCAGCGCCCCCTTCGTGCTCATGATCAAACCGGCCACTCCCACCGGTGAGCCCAAGTACACCAAGATCACAACCAGTGGCAAGACATTGAAGGACGTGACGCTGACCATCGAGGGAAGCACTCTGAATCCCAGTGACGGCAAGCTGGAATGGGTGGATGACAAGGGCGAGCCCCTGCCCGACGATACCACGGTCAAGGCCAACACGACCTACAAATGGCGCTTCACGCCTGATGATGACAACTACACGACCCTGACCGGCGAGGTTGAGCTGTATCACAAGTCCAGCAGTGGCGGCGGTTGGTACGACAGCTACTACACCATCAAGGCAACTGCCGGGGCTGGCGGCTCCATTTCTCCCTCCGGCAATGTCAGCGTTCGTGAGGGTGGTGATCAGACCTTCACCATCACCCCGGATGAGGGCTATGCTGTTGCCAATGTCAAGATTGACGGCAAGAGCATTGGCGCGGTGAAGTCCTACACCTTTGAGAATGTCAGCAGCCCCCATACCATCGAGGCCATCTTCGTCAAGGGCACTGCCAGCGCCAGCACCGGAGACAGCAGCAATCTTCCGCTGTGGAGCGCCCTCCTGCTGGCAAGTACCCTTGCTCTGACCGGCGCCGTCCACCTTAAGAGAAAACGTGCACGGTAATCGTTTTATCACACCTTTAAGGCCAACAAACAGCTCAGCTTCCGGTATTGCCCGGAAGCTGAGCTGTTCCTTTTTCATCACTACAAGAAGCTAATCAATGACATTTTGAGCTGCGCCGCTATCCCAGCGCGGCAAGGAGACAGCATTATGAAAAGAATCACAAGAATCATTCGTCCGATCATCTGCATGGCCGTCCTTCTCTTCGCCATGACCACGGCAGTTATGGGCTGCTATCAGAAAGAGACGGAGCCTATCGACATTCCCGGCAGAACGCCTTCCGGCACATCTGCGCCTCAGCCATCAGCGACTCCTGAAGTGATAAAATAATGGTAGACACGAAAGTGCCTACCATTATTTTTATGCTATTATAGATTTGGAGGTGGGATTATGCCCCGAAAGTACACAATACGTAGCAAGGAAGAGAAACTGGCTATTGTAAAACGAAATTTATCCGGCGAGGCAGCAAAGGTTCTTGCAAGAGAAATTGGTTGTAATGATAAACAGGTTAGAGATTGGGTCAAAATCTATCAGGCAGAAGGAGAAGCTGGTCTGGAACCCAAGAAGAAACCTGGCAATCCTTTGTCCAGATATGAACGGCGAAAGGAGCTGACCTATGAGGAACAGCTGCAATATCAGATTGAACGATTGAAACGGGAACTGGTCAAGAAAGAAGCGGAGGTGCTTCGCCTAAAAAAACTGAACGAACGAAAAGGGGGCGATGCCCGAAAAAGATGATCCAAGAGATGTATGCCGAGATTGAAAAACGAACAGACAAACACTCTGTCTGTGAATTGTGCAGCATTTACGGTGTTTCCCGCAGTGGCTACTATAAGTGGCTGAAACGAGCAGGACAGCCGAACCGGTATGAGAAAACATATAAAATACTGGATAACTATGTTCTGGATATCCATTCTCACCATCCAATGATGGGGTATCGACAGATCAGGGATAAACTATGTCTTGAATTTGGTTGGATTGTCAGCGATCCTACCGTTTGGAAGTCAATGAAACGGCTGGGAATCCACGGATTTACCAGACGCCGAAAGGCTGCGGTCTCCGGAAGCAATTTGGAACACATTCGGTATCCCAATCTACTGAACAGAAAATTTAAAGCAGAACAGCCTATGCAGAAGATTGTAACTGATGTAACTTATATCAAACATCATGGCAAGTGGTATTACCTTGCAGGCTATATGGATCTATTTAACAACGAGATTGTGGAATGGGAGCTTAGTGACAAATTTGACAATTTCCTGGTTATGAAGCCTGCAGAACGTCTTCTAAAAAGAAAAATGAGCACTGAACACCAAATCCTTTTACACAGCGACCAAGGTGTCCAGTACTCATCAGCAGGTTATTGCAACCTACTTAAAGAATACAATGCCGTTCAAAGCATGTCAAGAGCCGGAAACCCACTTGACAACGCAGTTATGGAAAGCTTTTGGGGAAGATTCAAAGATACATTGCACAAGCACTTCCACTATTGGGAGAGCAACGACCTGAGTGCTACTATTGAACAAGCTGTCTATTACTTCAACTACGAACGACCTGTCCGTAAACTAAAAGGAAAACCACCAGTCCTCTTTAGAACAGAACTGGTGGCATAGGGTATTTTGTGTCTACTAACTATTGACTACTTCAACAGGTTTCCCCATACGGCGGCAGACTGTTTATTTGCCGAACAAGTCGCTGGTGTGCCGG
>ENA-OZJY01000645-OZJY01000645.1-human-gut-metagenome-genome-assembly--contig:-NODE-645-length-10583-cov-9.639058_pt1 | contig 10583 bp, 7 predicted proteins | sample MGYA00244823_ERZ653757 | MGnify/ENA primary metagenome ERZ653757 (study PRJEB26926, sample SAMN06165282) | human gut metagenome | biome: ENVO:00009003; feature: ENVO:2100002; material: ENVO:00002003... | reverse complement strand
GCCCTATCATCTTCATATGCCATCTTATTTTTTAGAGACATTTACTGAATATCCCAATCTATCCACATAGTTTTTAGGGCAGTTTCCGGCATAGCTTCTTGAAAGTTATGCCGGAAATTTTTATATGTCATGCTTGAAAGATCTATAATCTTGCATGTGAAAGATTTATAATCTTATGCCCGCAAGATCTATAATCTTACATCTTCATCCTTTAGACAAGTACCATTGGTACATTCTGTGTACCCCTTCTTCTATATCAATCTTATGCTGCCAGCCCAACCGGTGCAATTTGCTTACATCCGTCAGCTTACGCATAGTGCCGTCCGGTTTCGTAGCGTCAAAAGTCAGTTTGCCCTGATAACCCACTTCCTTGACAATCTTGTCCGCCAGTTGGGCAATGGTGATTTCTTTCCCCGTACCGATATTGATATGACAGTTGCGGATATCCTTGGAGCCGGCAGCATAGGTATCCTTAAAATCCACATGCTCCATGATATAGACACTGGCATCAGCCATCTCCTCACTCCATAAGAACTCACGCAACGGCTTGCCTGTTCCCCACAAAGTTACTTCCTGCCCGGTTATGCCATACTTTTTCAGAATGGAGAGAATCTCCTCATCCGTATGCGAACCGTCTATCCCCTCTACGGGACGAAGATTCATATCTTTACGCACCGCGTCCCAGTCCCCTTCATTCAGGCATTTTCCCAAATGAATCTTACGAATCATGGCAGGCAACACATGGCTGTTCTCCAAATGGAAATTATCATTGGGACCGTAAAGGTTCGTAGGCATCACGGCTATGTAATTGGTTCCATATTGCAGGTTAAAGCTTTCGCACATCTTCAACCCGGCAATCTTCGCAATAGCATACGGTTCGTTGGTATATTCCAAGGGAGAAGTCAGTAACACATCTTCCTTCATGGGTTGTACGGCATCACGAGGATAAATGCAAGTGCTTCCCAAAAACAAGAGTTTCTTTACATCATGGCGGAAACTCTCCCCTATCACATTCTGCTGAATCTGCAAGTTCTGATAAATAAAATCGGCACGGTAAAGACTGTTCGCCATGATGCCGCCCACATGTGCCGCTGCCAGAATGACATACTGGGGCTGCTCTTCATCAAAAAACTTCTTCACAGCCTGCCCGTCCAGCAAATCCAGTTCTTTGTGAGAACGGCCTACCAGATTGGTATATCCCTTTTGCTGCAAATTATTCCATATAGCAGACCCCACCAGTCCGTGGTGGCCTGCTACATATATCTTGGCTGTTTTTTCCATTATTCTGCTATTTGAGCCTTTAAATACAGTTTCTTCACGAACTTCATATCATGCTTCACCATGATTTTCACCAGTTCGGGGAAAGAAGTCTTACGGGGATTCCAGCCCAGCAACGTTTTGGCTTTAGTGGGATCACCCAACAACTGCTCCACTTCGGCGGGACGGAAATACTTAGGATCGACGGCAACCAGTTCCTTGCCCGTCGCCACATCGATACCTCTTTCATCCACCCCTTTGCCTTCCCAGCGCAATTCAATGCCCACTTCCTTGAAGGCCAAGGTACAGAACTCGCGCACCGTATGGTATTCGCCGGTCGCAATGACAAAATCTTCGGGAGTATCATGCTGAAGAATCATCCACATACACTCCACATAATCCTTGGCATAGCCCCAGTCGCGCAAAGAATCCAGATTTCCCAGATACAGCTTGTCCTGATATCCCTGGGCTATACGTGCGGCAGCCAAAGTAATCTTGCGTGTTACGAAATTTTCACCACGGCGTTCACTCTCATGGTTGAACAGGATGCCGTTCACGGCAAACATACCGTAACTTTCACGATAGTTCTTGGTAATCCAGAAACCATACTGCTTGGCCACCCCATACGGAGAACGGGGATAGAAGGGAGTCGTTTCCTTCTGAGGCACTTCCTGTACCAGTCCGAACAATTCGGAAGTCGATGCCTGATAAATCTTGGTCTTCTTTTCCAGGCCCAGAATACGGACCGCTTCCAACATACGCAGCGTGCCTACCGCATCCGCTTCCGCAGTGTACTCGGGCACATCGAAACTCACTTTCACATGGCTCTGAGCAGCCAGATTATAGATTTCATCGGGCTGTACAGCCTGAATGATACGTATCAGCGAACTACTGTCGGTCATATCCCCCCAATGCAGATTCACCAGACGGGTCTTTTGCATATCACGAACCCACTCGTCCAGATAAAGATGTTCTATACGACCGGTATTGAATGAAGAAGAACGGCGCAGAATACCGTGAACCTCATATCCCTTTTCAATCAAAAACTCTGCCAGGAATGAACCGTCCTGACCTGTAATACCTGAAATTAAAGCTACTTTTTTCATTTCGTTTATTGTAAATGGCCTTATGCAAGCCCTCTTGGTTATTTCATATCACATAGCTATCTACTGCTATCTGCCTTTCGGCATGGCAAAGGGCGGAATGACCAAACAGAACGGCAGATGACAGACAGCATACACTCCATGTATGCAGAAATAAAATATATACAAGAAAGAATATTTACTCCGCCGAAAATTCTTTGATGCGCTGTTCCTCGCTCAACCGGCAGATCAGCAATGTGTTATTCTTCTCAGCAACGATATATCCGTCCAGTCCCTGTACCACCACCCTCTTTTCCTGTGTAGTGTGAATCACACAGTTACGGGTTTCATACAACTTTATATTCTCACCTATCTGCGTATTATTATGGGCATCTTTCGGCAAATTCTCGTGCAATGATCCCCAAGTACCCAGATCACTCCACCCAAAGCTGGCAGGAAGGACAAAAATCTCATCCGCCTTCTCCATAATGGCATAATCCACCGAAATGTTCTCGCACAAAGGAAAATTCCGGTCAATCATTTCCTGCTCCTTGTCCGTATAATAATAAGGAAGCAAACGCTCGAACACCTTCGAAATGGCAGGCTGATATACGCGCAGGGCGTTCACCACCGTATTTACATTCCACACAAAAATACCGGCATTCCAGAAGAAATTATTTTTTTGAATATAGCGCCGGGCTGTTTCCAGATCGGGTTTCTCTTTAAAAGAGTACACCCGGAATACCTCCTTATTGGCGGTAGAAGGTACACTGAGATCAGCTTCAATGTAACCGTAGCCCGTCTCAGGACGGGTAGGTTTCATGCCCAGGGTAAGGATAGCGTCCGAATCGGCCGTAAAATTCATCGCCGAATTAATCACCCGCTGAAACTCCGCGATATTCATCACAATGTGATCGCTGGGGGTCACCACCATATTGGCCTTAGGATTACGTGCCTTTATTTTCCAACTGACGTATGCTATACAAGGAGCCGTATTGCGACGGCAAGGCTCACGCAGGATATGATCATCAGCAATATCGGGCAACTGCTCCTTTACAGTATCCGCATACTTCTCTGATGTCACCACCCAAATATTTTCCGGAGGACAGATCCCCTGAAAACGGTCAGCCGTAAGTTGGATCAATGTACGGCCGCAACCCAGTACATCAATAAATTGCTTAGGATAATCAGGAGTACTCATCGGCCAGAAACGGCTTCCAACACCTCCGGCCATTATAACGAGGTGATTATTCTTGATGTTCATATGATTCATTTTTTACGTTGTATGACCGCAAAGATAAGTATTATTTTTTAAAAAAAGTTTTGCGTTTTAATTTATATGTCCTATATTTGCATACGATTAACATTTTTTTTGTCATGAAACAACCGACAACTGAAAACTCTGATATAATTAAACTAGTAGCGATATTAGGTGATTTTGCCTTGTTGAACCTTTCTATGATACTTGTGTTTTTTATTCTGAAAGGAATAGATTCACAGGCCATAGCCCATATTTCATTGAAAACCTACCTGCTGACTTCCAACCTGTGCTATATTCCCTGCATATCCATCTTTGGGGTCATACTGCACAACCGCATAGTGCGTCCGGAACAGATTGTAGGCCGCCTGTTAGGAACAATCAGTTTGCATGTAGTCATCTTCCTCACGGTGCTGGCCATTATTAAGGTAGATAACTTCTCACGCATCTATCTGCTTGCTTTCTATCTGTCTTTCATACCTTTAGCTATAGGATGGCGACTGACATTGCGGTTCTTTGTGAAAATGTTCCGCCGCAGTGGCAGGAACCTGCACACCACTGTACTGATAGGCGACGGGGACAATATGGTGGAGCTGTACCATACGTTGAACGATTTGACTTACGGATACAGGGTTTTAGGCATTTTCTATGATGAGAAGGACTCTAATTACCCCGAAGGAATTCCCTTTAAAGGTCCTGTAAACCAATTATTTGAATGGTTATCCCATAATACCGTGCACGAACTGTACTGTGGTCTGCCATCCAGCAGAAAGGATGATATTCTGGCCATCATGAACTATTGCGAGAACAATCTGATCCGCTTCTATAGCGTACCTCATGTACGTAATTACATAAAGCATCAGCTGCAACTGGAATTATTGGGTGAAGTTCCTGTATTGTCCATCCGTACCGAACCGTTGCAGAACCCGGTAAACAGACTGGCAAAACGGTTATTTGATTTGACATTTTCCTCTCTGTTTTTACTTACAATTTTTCCATTTATATACCTATTTGTAGGTCTTATTATTAAAATTACCTCACCTGGTCCCATATTCTTCAAACAGGAGAGAAACGGGGAAAACGGGAAAATTTTTAAATGCTATAAGTTCCGTTCCATGAAAGTGAATGCATTGTCCGATTCATTGCAGGCTACCAAGAATGATCCCCGCAAGACCAAGTTCGGCAACTTCCTGCGTAAAAGCAATCTGGACGAACTGCCGCAATTCATTAATGTATTCAAAGGAGAGATGTCCATTGTAGGTCCCAGACCCCATATGCTGAAACATACAGAGGAATATTCCCAACTGATTAACAAATACATGATGCGCCACCTTGTCAAACCCGGAATTACCGGATGGGCGCAAGTCACCGGCTACCGGGGAGAAACCAAAGAACTTTCCCAAATGGAAGGCAGGGTAAGAAGAGACTTGTGGTATATTGAGAACTGGACTTTCCTGCTCGACATCCGCATCATGATAAAAACAGTAACCAACATGTTCCGGGGCGAGAAAAACGCCTATTAATCCAAATCGTAGGGACATATAAAAAATAAAAAGATATGAAAGGTATTGTACTAGCCGGAGGTTCAGGCACGCGCCTCTATCCTATTACCAAAGGAGTATCCAAACAGTTGCTCCCTGTCTTCGACAAACCCATGATTTATTATCCTATATCGGTACTTATGCTGGCCGGCATACGGGAAATACTCATTATCTCCACCCCATACGACTTACCGAGCTTCAAAAGACTGTTAGGAGACGGAAGCGATTTCGGAGTACGCTTTGAATATGCGGAACAGCCTTCGCCCGACGGACTGGCTCAGGCTTTCATCATCGGCGAGAAATTCATCGGGAATGATTCCGTCTGCCTTGTACTGGGTGATAACATATTCCACGGCAACGGCCTGTCCGCCATGTTGAGAGAATCCGTACGTGCTGCCGAAGAGGACAAGAAAGCAACGGTATTCGGCTATTGGGTCAGTGACCCCGAAAGATATGGCGTAGCGGAATTCGACAAGGAAGGCAACTGCCTCTCTATTGAAGAAAAACCTGCCCAACCTAAGTCCAACTATGCCGTGGTGGGACTCTATTTCTATCCCAACAAGGTGGTGGAAGTAGCCAAGAATATCAAGCCTTCGGCACGGGGAGAACTGGAAATCACCACCGTAAACCAGCAATTTCTTCAGGACAAGGAATTGAAAGTACAGACATTGGGCAGAGGTTTCGCATGGCTGGATACCGGTACTCACGACTCGCTGGCCGAGGCAAGTACCTACATCGAAGTCATTGAAAAGCGCCAGGGGTTGAAAGTGGCGTGCCTTGAGGGCATAGCTTTGAGAAAAGGCTGGATTACTTCGGAAAAGATGCAGGAACTGGCCCAGCCGATGCTTAAAAACCAATACGGACAATATTTACTGAAAGTTATAAAAGAACTGGGATTAGAATAATGGAAGTTATAAAAACAGCAATAGACGGGGTTTTCATTTTGGAACCCCGTATTTTTAATGATGCAAGAGGGTATTTCTTTGAAAGCTTCTCGGGACGTGAATTTGAAGAAAAAGTATGCAGGACTACATTTGTACAGGATAATGAGAGTTTCTCCACTTATGGTGTATTACGCGGCCTGCATTTCCAGAAACCTCCTTTCACACAAAGCAAGCTGGTGCGTGTGATCAAGGGAGCGGTACTGGATGTGGCTGTAGATATCCGGAAAGGTTCTCCCACTTTCGGAAAGCATGTGGCTGTAGAATTGACCGGAGAGAATCACCGGCAGTTTTTTATCCCCCGCGGATTCGCACACGGCTTTGCGGTACTAAGTGACGAGGTGTTGTTCCAATACAAGTGTGACCATTATTATGCTCCGCAAAGCGAAGGAGGAATCGCATGGGACGACCCCGATCTAGGCATAGACTGGCGACTTCCGGCCGATAAGGTTATTTTGTCCGACAAGGACAAGAAACATCCGAGATTGAAAGACTATCAAACGGATTTCGACTTTAATCAAAGTTTATATTAAAGGCTGTTTTGATTCTGCGTTTGTCCGGTTTTTGCCAGTGAAATTAAAGAAACCGAAAACTGCACACCGGACTATCGTAACGTTCAGGACAACATTTCCGAAGATTGAACCTATAAAAACAGGGTGCACCTCCTACGAAAGAGATGCACCCTGTTTTTATAGGTCAATATCTTTATATCACTTCTTCTCCATCCCCTCCTGAGGAGCATTAAGCCCCTCCTTCAGATTTTCAAAGAATTCACGTCCGAACAAGATCCATGCGGAAGCGCCCGCCACTGCCAGGAAAATAAATCCGACAAGAATCACCTTCTTGCTGGTTCCCGAAGGCAGCAACGGCACACTGGCAGGTTCCACAACGGCAAATACAGGTTTGGCCTCCTGTACTTTGGCCCGTGCCACCTGCAATTGGGTAGCCACCTGGCTATACACCTGATATGCCAGATTCATATCATTCTGCAACCGTTCTCTCTCCGTCAAAGCACTTTGAAGGACAACCCCCTTGTTGGCATCCATGTAATTGGCATAATTCTGCTGGGCTACATAATACTCCTGCTGGCGTTCCTTATACAATTGTTCCAGATAAGCACAATCCTGCTGGGCTTTGGAGACCCTGTACGCTGTGATATACTCCTGAAGCTTCACCACTACCGTGTCTGTAATGGCGGCCGTAACCATCGGGTCCTGCAAAGTCACCGTCACTGTGGTGATGCCGGTTTTCTTATCCACATCAGCAGTAATCGCCTTACGCATGGCTTCCACTTTCTTCGCCTGATCTTCTGTCAGGTGGAAAGGATCCAGCCTGTTCCCTTCTTCCTCTTCCTTATCGGAGAAGAGAGATTTCACCCCGCCTATAGCCGCCCCGGGCAATCCCATAACAGCACCCCACCACGGAGCTTTCTGCTCATCGAGATAAGCTACAAAAGTAGTATCCACCTCACCGTCCAACGTAGTGACATGTGCATTAAACAGTTCCAGAATGAAAGGAGTAGACGCTACTATATCCGGGAAAAGAGATACGTTCAACGCATCCGCCTCACTGCCCAGACTCATGCCTCCGATCCCCAGCATGGCAGCCATTCCCGACAGGCTCCCCCCTCCGCTTTTACCGGATTCGGGAGACAATGTCACTTCCACCGTATATTGCTTGGGAATACTCAGAGCGATAATCACCCCTACAATAGCACCTATTCCGGCAACCTTCAGCAGCATCTTTCGGGCAGCCCACAACTTACGGACATACTCCATCAAATCAATTTCCAACTCCTCGTCTTCCCGTGGTCTTTCCGTATTATTCGTATAATTCTTATCTTCCGCCATACTGTTTCTATTTTAAGATATTAGCAATAGATGCAATCATAGTAGCCAACGACGCACTGGTGGTTGCTATGGACAAGGTGTTCTGCAAAGACCAGTTGCTCTTTTCCTTCACCGGAACAATCACCTCACAGCCCGGCTGGATCAGCTCACGGCTACCTTTCTTCACTCTCTTCACCTGACCGTTCATATATACAATATACACCTTGCTCTTCTTCGCACGGAAACCGTAACCTCCGGCCTGCTCTATATAATATTTCAACGTCTTGCCATCTTCAAATGAAACGGTATTGGGATACATCACAGCCCCGCTGATACGTACCGTGTTGTTGTATTCGGGAATTTCAATCACATCCCCCTCACGCAATACGATATCCGCACTGGAGCCGGGTTTAAGCATCGCTTTTTCCAAATCGATACCCACATAATAGATATCTCCCAAATCCAGCCGGTTGACATCAATGGAGTCCTTTCCAGTCTTGGCCTTGTCCAGAACCGTTTCCATACGTTTGCGTTCATCGGCATTGATACGACGGCTTAAACGGGCCCCTTTGATATAAGCAAACGGAGTCACTCCACCTGCCTTCTTGATCAAATCGGAAAGACGTTCGCTCTTCTCTGTCAGCGCATAATCACCTTCATACAAAACCTCACCGGTCACCTGCACATTCACCTGTTCCTGATAAGCAGGGCTCTTACGCACATATACCTGATCGTATGGCTGCAACACAAAACCCGGTTCTCCGTCTATCACAAAACCGTCTTTCAGAGAAAACGAGTACATTTGTCCTATGGTGGAAACCGCTTCCGTACCTTTGCTATCCTTGATACGGCGGGAAACATCCACACGGACGGTAGAAGCCGATTCCATCAATCCGCCAGCCTGGATTATAATATCCTCCAAAGTCGTATTGTCGGCAAAAGCGAACTCACCCGGACGGGCAACCTCACCATACACCATGATGCTTCCCACATCCTCCAAGTCATGAATACTGGGAATATAAAGCACATCATTACGCTGCAAAGGTACATCGGGTGCAGTACCGTCCATGATGCCTTTTATATCTACTTGAATAACCTCTTTCTTCAGATTCTCGCGCTCGCGATGCAACACCGCACGTCCTGTAAAGGCATCACCCATAAGGCCTTCAGCCTTTTCCACCAGTTGGCGGACTGTATTCAAGGTTCCTCCGAACTGATAAATGCCCGGACGATAGACAGCCCCCTTGATTTCAAGCTTGTTCTCAAAACGGTCCAGAATAGCTTCAGCAGTCAGCGCATCACCATCTTTTACCTGGAATACGGAATAATCAATATCATCAATCGTATAAATCTGATACTCCTTTCCGTTTTGACGAATCATGCGGAGAGAACGGGTATAGGCATCCCCCGAAAATCCACCGGCATACTTCAACAACGTGGCAACACTTTCGTTGTTTTTCATCTCGTATTTCATGGGGCGTTTCACATTACCCTCTATGCTAACCAACGCCTCGTATGGAGGAACGATGATCACATCGCCTTCCTGCAAGCGGATATCATCATTGATTTTACCTTTCATAATAAAATCGTACACATCTACGGTAGCGATTTTCTGTCCTCCGCGCACTACTTGTATATTGCGCAAGCTACCGATATCGCTCACGCCACCGGCACGGTACAGTGCATGAAACACGGTAGAGAAAGAAGACAATGCATAAGTTCCCGGTTGGAACACTTCCCCCATCACGTTCACCTGGATCGTCCGGCTGTTTCCCAAAGTAACCTTGATTTGTGAGGACGGGTTCTGTTCATTATCAAGCCCTGCATAAATCTTATTCAGTTCTTTACGCAAATATTGGTTGGCTTCGGCAATAGTCATGCCGTTCAGATAAATCAATCCCAAATCGGGGATCGTGATAGATCCGTCCGGAGATACATTATCGCGGATGGTGGCCTGGTTTGTACCCCAGATGTCAATGATTACCTCATCACCCGGCCCCAGACGGTAATTAGGAGGAGTAGCCAGATTCACACTCGGCTCGAATGTAAGGTTTCTGGTTTCAAAAATGTCCCGTCCGTACACCTTATCCTTCTGCATTTCTTCCATATCGCCCATGCCCATCCCCTCGTAATAGCGATTGGCAGAAACACTGTCCGACAAGTTCTTCCCTACCACTCCGCCCGCAACCGGACGTTGGTCGAAAGTAAAATTCTCTGTTACATAGATATCTTCCTGCGTCTTTGTCTTTTCACGCAAACGGTTCCGATTTTGCATCGTTGCATTTGCGTCTTTATCAGCAGACCCATTTTGCTGTTCATAAAGTTTCTTTACACGCTTAGCCTGTTCTTGTGTCACTCCTCTACGGGCTAACTCTGTAGCAATCTGACGTTGGTCTTTTCCTTGTTGCATGCCCGTCTTCACATATTCCAACACCTGTTGGTCACTCATAGATTGCTGTGCAAGCACAGAACCCGAGAGGGCAAAAACTAAGACCAGTACGGATAATAGTTTTTTTATCATATAAATTCAATAAACTTAGTAATTTAGCAGCCGCAAAGGTAGATATTATTTTCGATATAGGCGAGTATTATTTCATAAATATCCCTCTAACAAATATAAAAGAAGGTGTGTCAAAATGCGCACCTTCTTTTTTTATGCACAAAGCCCCGACTTT
>ENA-OZJY01000640-OZJY01000640.1-human-gut-metagenome-genome-assembly--contig:-NODE-640-length-10620-cov-5.500805_pt1 | contig 10620 bp, 7 predicted proteins | sample MGYA00244823_ERZ653757 | MGnify/ENA primary metagenome ERZ653757 (study PRJEB26926, sample SAMN06165282) | human gut metagenome | biome: ENVO:00009003; feature: ENVO:2100002; material: ENVO:00002003... | reverse complement strand
CGGCTACACTGTGCTCTACGAAGAGGGCCGCGACGTAGAAGAAGAAAAGGGCAAAGACCTGCCGAAGCTTGAAGCAGGCATGTCCCTGAAAGTCCGCGACCTCAAAGGCACGCAGCACTTTACACAGCCGCCTGCACGCTTTACAGAAGCCTCGCTCATCAAGACGCTGGAGGAAAACGGCATCGGCCGCCCGTCCACGTATGCTGCGACCATCACAACCATCACGAGCCGCGAATACGTTACGCGCGAGGGTAAGTCCTTTAAGCCCACCGAGCTTGGCGAAGTCATTACAAAGCTGATGAAAGAGCGTTTCCCGGACATTGTGAATATCAAGTTCACCGCCGCCGTTGAAAAAGAGCTTGACGAAGTACAGAGCGGTCAGGAAGACTGGGTACACACGCTGCACGACTTCTATGACGACTTTGAGAAGACGCTCAAAAAGGCGAAGACTGAAATGGACGGCGTGAAGATTCAGCTTGAAGAAGACAAGACCGACCTCATCTGCCCGAACTGCGGCAAGCCGATGGTCGTCAAATTCGGCCGCTACGGCAAGTTTATCGCCTGCTCCGGCTACCCGGAGTGCAAGACCGTGCAGAAAATCGTCAACGATACGGGTGCAAAGTGCCCGAAGTGCGGCGGCAAGATCATCGAGAAAAAATCAAAGCGCGGCCGTGTGTTCTACGGTTGCGACAACTACCCGAAGTGTGATTTCGTCTCTTGGGACGCGCCGTCCGACAAGACCTGCCCGGTCTGCGGTAAGGTGCTCTTAAAGAAAAAAGACAAGGCCCAGACGCTCTACTGCGTAACGCCGGGCTGCACTTACACGTTCAATAAGGACGACGCGGGGGAGAAAGATGGAGAATAAGCAGACCGTCACCGTTATCGGCGCGGGTCTTGCCGGCTCCGAAGCGGCGTGGCAGATTGCGCAGGCGGGGTATTCTGTGCGCCTTTTCGAGATGAAGCCACAGAAGTTTTCGCCCGCGCATAAAAGCGCCGGGTTTGCGGAGCTCATCTGCTCGAATTCTTTGAAGGCTGCGCGCATCGACAGCGCCGCCGGGCTTTTGAAAGAGGAAATGCGCCGCATGGATTCTCTGCTCGTTGCCTGTGCGGATAAAACCGCCGTGCCCGCAGGCGGCGCGCTCGCCGTTGACCGCGACCGCTTTTCAGAGCTCGTCACAAAAGCGATCACGGAGCATTCGAACATCGAAGTCATGCACGGCGAAGTGACGGAAATTCCCGCAGAGGGCGTGACCGTTATTGCAAGCGGCCCGCTGACGAGCGACACGCTTGCCGAACAGATCACGAACTTATGCGGCGGTGCGCTCAGCTTTTTCGATGCCGCCGCACCGATCGTCACGCGCGAAAGCCTTGATATGGAGCACTGCTTCACGGCCTCCCGCTACGATAAGGGCGACGACGATTACATCAACTGCCCGATGAACAAAGAGGAGTACGATGCATTTTATGAAGCGCTTATCACCGCGGAGCGCGCGCCCATTCACGATTTTGACGTGATGAACCCGAAGGTCTACGAGGGCTGCATGCCCATTGAAGTCATGGCACAGCGCGGACACGATACGATTCGCTTCGGCCCGTTGAAGCCGGTCGGCTTACGCGACCCCCGCACGGGTCACCGCCCGTGGGCCGTGGTGCAGCTGCGCACCGAAAACGCAGAAAAAACGCTGTTCAATCTTGTAGGATTCCAGACAAACTTGAAATTTCCCGAGCAAAAGCGCGTGTTCGGTATGATTCCCGGCCTGAAAAACGCCGAGTACATGCGCTACGGCGTGATGCACCGCAACACGTTCCTCGATTCGCCGAAGCTTTTGAACGCGGATTTCTCCATGCGCACGCGCCCGGAGCTGTTCTTTGCGGGGCAGATGACCGGCGTGGAGGGCTATATGGAATCGGCGTCGTCCGGCTTGCTTGCGGGACGCAACGCCGTGCGCCGTTTAGAGGGCAAAGCGCCGCTCATTCTGCCTATCACTACTATGATAGGCTCACTTGCGGAGCACGCCGCGCACAGCCCCTCGAAAGATTTCCAGCCGATGGGTGCGAACTTCGGCATTCTGCCCGTCATTGAGCCGCACATTCGTGACAAAAAAGAGCGCTATGCCGCGCTTTCCGCTCGTGCGCTCGAAGACCTTGCCGAAGCACTGAAAAACGCATAAGGGACGAACGATAGAAAACCCCCGACAAGCTGAAGCACATTTCAGATGTCGAGGGCTTTTCGCTGTATTTTCAGATTTTACTCGCCGATAAACGCGTGGTGCTTACGCAGCAATGCTTGAATTTTCTTCACGTCCGTTTCCGGGAAATCGGTGTGTTCCTGCGCGGCAACGGCAGCCGCAACACCGGCGGCTTCACCCGTGCTGCAACACGTGGGCATAATACGGAAGGATGCCTGTGCCTCGTGACTGCCGGAAATGCAGCGGCCGGCTGCAAGCAGGTTTTTGATGTTCTTCGGCACCAGGCTTCGATAGGGAATGGTGTAGTACGTGCCCTCTTTGAAGTAATAATGGCTCGTGCCGGTGCCCTCCGGGTTGTGAATGTCAATATCATAGTTACACGCCGCAATACCGTCTTCAAAATGTACGCAATCCTTGAGATCCGTGACCGTCAGCGTGTACACACCGTCGATCATACGGCTTTCGCGCACGCCAATCACGGGCGCAGTGGCAACAAGGTACGCGTTGCCGAAGGCCTCCGGGAAATAAGTTGCGAGGGCATCGCGGTACTGCTTTGCAATGCGTCTGCCGCCGACCACGATCACGTCGTAATCGGTATTGAGCGGAATGGAACGGGATCTAAGGGTATACATGTTGAACCTCTTTTCATCTTTAGATCAGGCAGATAAACGCTGCGCTGCTTTAAAGATAACAAAGACAAGCGAAAAAAACAAGAGGTGAATATGCAGTGCGTAGTATTTTAGTAAAAATCAATATAAAGCATCAATTTTGCTCTGCGCTGCCGATGGGGCGCTCCGCGTGGATCTGCGGGGAATCGTTGCGGGAATAGGGGACGCGGATCGTCACCGTGGTGCCGACCAGAATGGCGGAATCGATCTCAAACATAAAATCATCATCGTAATAAACGTGCAGGCGCTCCAAAATATTGCCGATGCCGTAGCCGCCGCAATGGCCGTAAAGAACGAAGCCGTGCGGTTTAACGAGATCGACGGCACAGCCGTGCGCCGCGAGATCCGCCTGCCGGATAAATTCTAAAAATCAAAACTCAAAATTTTTCCTCCAAATCAGCAAAAGACGTGTACCGGGAAAGCCTGGCGCATGTTTTTTGTTTTGTGCAACTTATGGGGAGCGCGGTATTGAAATTGCGTTGTTTTTTTGCTATAATAGAGTGAATTATAGTCTAAAGCGGTTTATCGGCGGAAAATCCGTGTTTGATAAACCGAAATGCCCGAACAAAACCGGCTTTTGCCGGAAGCTGAATATTAAAGTGAGGGAAAAACATGCGGATCATAATCGACGCATTCGGCGGCGACAACGCCCCGGACGAAATTATAAAAGGCTGCCGTCTGGCGGCAGATGAGCTCCATGTGCAGATCGTTTTAACCGGCGACGAAAAGAAGATCAGAGCGGCGGCGGAAAAACTGAATGTTAACGTTTCTGATTTTGAGATCATTGACTGCCCGGATGTCATCACGATGGAGGATGAGCCCACAGCGATCACGCGCGCCAAAAAGCAAAGCTCTATGGCGGTTGGCCTGCGCGCTTTGGCAGAGGGCAAGGGCGATGCGTTTGCGTCCGCCGGCAACAGCGGCGCACTCGTCGTTGGCGCCACATTGCTCGTCAAGCGCATCAAAGGCGTCAAGCGCGTGGCATTTGCACCGCTCATGCCGAAATCCGAGGGCTTTTTCATGCTGGCAGACGGCGGCGCAAACAACGAATGCCGCCCCGAAATGCTGGAGCAGTTCGGCATGATGGGCTCTGTGTATATGCAGAAGGTCATGGGTGTTCAAAAGCCGCGCATCGGCCTTGCAAATGTCGGCACGGAGCCGCACAAGGGCGGCGAACTGCAGCACGCGGCGTTTGCACTGCTGAGCGAAAACAAAGATGTTCATTTCATCGGCAACATTGAAGCCAGAGACATTCCGTTTGATGCGGCAGATGTTGTGGTGTGCGACGGTTTTACGGGCAATATCCTTCTTAAGATGTATGAAGGCGTCGCCATGGCGCTGATGAATAAATTCAAGGCCGTTTTCAAAAAGAACCTAAAAAATAAGCTTGCGGCGGCAATGGTTTTAAACGACATGAAAGCCATGAAAAAAGAGCTTGATTATAACGAATACGGCGGTGCGCCGATCCTCGGGTGCTCGAAGCCGGTCTTTAAGGTACATGGCAGCGCCAAGGCTTCCACGCTGAAAAACGCCATTGCGCTTACGGTGAAGTACGCCGAGTCCGGCATTATAAGTGAGATCACCGCAGCCCTGCAAAACGAGAAAACGGAAAACACGAACGAATAACAAGACAGCAAAGGTATGACTATGAGATCATTGGATGAATTTGAAAAAAAGATCGGATATAAATTTAAGAACCGCAACCTGCTCATCACAGCGCTGACGCACTCCTCCTACGCAAACGAGAGCCGCGGCGGCGACCAGAGCTATGAGCGACTGGAGTTCCTCGGCGATTCCATTTTGGGGTTTGTCACGGCGGAATACCTGTGCAAAGCGTTCCCGGATATTCCCGAAGGCAAGCTGACAAAGAAGCGTGCGGCGCTCGTATGCGAAAAATCGCTTTGCGGGTTTACACGCAGCTTCGGCGCAGGCGAGCTGCTGCGTCTCAGCCACGGCGAGCAGCACAGCGGCGGCAGAGAACGCCCAAGCATCTTAGCGGACGTGTTCGAATCCATTACGGCGGCGATCTATCTCGATTCCGGCAGCTTGGAGGAAGCCAAGCGCTTTGTACTGCACTACATTGAACCGGCGGCGCAGTCTGCGGGCGAACGCCCGTTTAAAGACCACAAGACGATGCTGCAGGAGATCATTCAGCAGAACCCCGGTGAACGGCTCGAATACGTTCTTACCGGCGAGCATGGCCCCGACCATGACAAGCACTTCACCGTAGAGGTGCACCTCAACAGCAATGTCATCGGCAAGGGCGGCGGACGCAGCAAGAAGGAAGCCGAACAGCAGGCGGCACGCGAAGCACTGGAGCTGATGGGCTATTAAGCACGCGAATATCTCAATTTTTATTCCGCACAACGGTTGCCCGCAGCAGTGCAGCTTCTGTAATCAGAACCGCATTACAGGTGAAAATCATCAGCCGCAGCCTGAAGAAGTGGCGGCGCTGCTGCAAAGCGCAGCAAAGCAAATGGGGGAGCACGTGCAGAACGCCGAGATTGCATTTTTCGGCGGCAGCTTCACGGCAATCGACCCCGATTACCGTTTAGCGCTTTTAAAAACAGCGCACGCAGCATGCGAAACATACGGCTTTGCCGGTATCCGCTGCTCTACGCGGCCGGATGCCATTGATGATGAACGTCTGACCGTATTAAAGCAATACGGCGTAACGGCAATCGAGCTCGGTGCGCAGTCGATGGATGGCGAAGTGTTGCTGCTCAATCGTCGGGGGCATACCGCAAAGGATGTGGAAAACGCTGCGCGGTTAATTCGCGCATACGACTTTGAGCTCGGCTTGCAGATGATGACCGGGCTGCCCGGCGACAGTGACGCAAAGGCGATGAAGACTGTCGAAAGGCTGTTGGCTCTAAAGCCGAACACCATGCGTATTTACCCTACGATCGTCTTAGAAAACACACCACTGTGCGATTTGTACCGCGCAGGAAAATACACACCGCAGACCTTAGAGGATGCCGTTTCACTCTGTGCAAAGCTCATCCCGATGATTGAGCAGCGCGGTGTAAAACTCATCCGTGTGGGGCTGCACGCCAGCGAAGAATTGGAAAACCGTGTCGCGGGACCGTTTCATCCCGCTTTTATGGAGCTGTGCCGCAGCGCGATCTTCCGAGAAAACGTCCTTAAAGCGCTTCAAGCCCGAAACGATTCGGAAGTTACGATCGATGTTGACCCGCGCATGCTTTCCATTGCGCTCGGACAGAAAAAAGAAAATTTGCAGCATTTCTCTAAGCACGGCTACACCGTGCACATCCGCCCGGATGCTTCGCTTTCCGGCGGCACATACAGGCTACGATAGGCAGGTAAACAGATGCTTTTAAAATATCTGGAGCTGCAGGGCTTCAAAACCTTTCCCGATAAAACGACTTTAAAATTTGAAAACGGCATCACGGCGGTCGTCGGTCCAAACGGCAGCGGCAAGAGCAACATCAGCGATGCCATGCGTTGGGTACTCGGCGAGCAGTCTACCCGCGCACTGCGCTGCTCCAAAATGGAGGACATCATCTTCAGCGGCACGCCGCAGCGCAAAGCGCAGGGCTTTTGCGAAGTGACCGTCACCATGGATAACACCGACCGCAAGTTGAATTACGACGGCGACACCGTTTCCGTTACGCGTCGTTTTTACCGCTCCGGCGAAAGTGAATACCGCATTAACAAAACGCTCGTACGTCTGCGCGACGTGCATGAGCTGTTCATGGATACCGGCCTCGGCCGCGACGGCTATTCCATCATCGGACAGGGCAAGATCGATAGCATCGTCTCCGCAAAAAGCGAAGACCGACGCGAGATTTTTGAAGAAGCCGCCGGCATTTCGCGCTTTCGCTACCGCAAAGAGGAAGCCGAACGCCGCTTGGAAAAAGCCGAAGAAAACCTCATTCGCCTGCACGATATTTTAAACGAACTCGAAGAACGCGTGGGCCCTTTACGCGAGCAGGCGGAGAAAGCCGAAAAGTTTATTGCACTCGACAGCGAGAAAAAGGAACTGGAGATCGGCTTGTGGCTTGAAACGCTGGAGCGCTCCGGCAAGATCGTGCGCGAGGTGGAGGAAAAGATTGCCTCCACGCAGAACAGCTACGAGGAAGCCGAAAGTGAGCTCAATGTGCTTTCCGCGCAAATCGAGCAGAATTTCACGGAAACGAACGGCTGCACCGCACAGATGGAAGAAGCACGTTTGAAGGCTTCCGAAGCCGATGAACTCGCCACCCGTAAAGAGGGAGAAGTTTCGGTGCTTGAAAATGATATTCTGCACGAGCAGCAGACCATCCGCAGATTAAATGGCGAGATTGAAAGCGCCGCGCTGACCGGACAAACGCTTGAAGCGGATATTCAAGAAAAAGAACAGGCGGTAAAAGCAAAGGAAGCGGAAGCTGCGCAGAACCATGCCGATTTCGTTGCCTTTACCGCACAACTCGAGGAGCTGCGTGCCGGCACGGACAGCACCACGCGTGAGATCGACGCCGTTTCGGCTGAGCTTGTGGCACTGAACGCCGCACTTTCCGAAATGCGCGTGCAGCAGTCCTCGGCGGAATCCTCCATGCAGGAGATTCGCGCCCGCGCCGAAACAGTGGATACTACGATCACCGAAAGCGAAGAACGCCTTGCAGCGCTTCACACGGAGTGCGAGGAGCTTGACGCCATGCTGCACGATACGGCGGAGTACATTCAAAACGCTGAAAACACTGTGCAGGGGCATGAAATGCGTGTGCAACAGCGCAGAAAACGCGCCGAAGCCGTGAAAGCCGAAGCCGACCGCCAGATGCTCGACGCCAAAGAAAAAGAACGCCGCGCTGGACTGTTGGAAGACCTTGAACGCAATCTTGAAGGCTTCACACAGAGCGTTAAAACCGTCATGCGCGAGAGCACGCGCGGCAATCTGCGTGGTATCCACGGACCTGTTACACGGCTTTTAAAAGTCCCGCGCGAATACGCCGTGGCACTGGAGACCGCGCTCGGCGCCGCCATGCAGAACGTCGTCGTTGATTCCGAAGATGCGGCGAAAGCGGCTATTCGCTTATTGAAACAGCGCGATTCCGGCCGTGCGACATTCCTGCCGCTGACCACGGTGCGCGGTACGATTATCGATGCGCGCGATGTGCAGAATATGCCCGGCTTTGTGGGCGTGGCTTCAACACTCTGCCACTGTGACGAGCAGTACGCCGGCATCCGCGATTCTCTGCTCGGCCGCACTATTGTTGCAGAAGACCTTGACCGCGCGGCGGAGATTGCACGGCGTATTCGGTTCCGCTACCGTGTCGTCAGCTTGGACGGGCAGATTGTCAATGCGGGCGGTTCGTTCACCGGCGGTTCCGCGGCGCGAAACTCCGGCCTTTTGAGCCGCTCGGCGGAGATTGCACGCATTCGCGCAGACGCACAAATGCTGGCGCAGGCTGCAAATGAAACACTGGAGCGCCACAAGGCTACACAGCAGGAAGTGCTGCAGGCCATGGCGGAGCTTGAAAACGCTAAGGCCGTGCTGGCGCAGCACAGGGAAGATGAGATCCGCTTCAAAACGGAAGCGGCCCGTGCCGCACGCGACGTGGAGACGGAAACCGCGAACCTTGCTTCTCTGCGCGACGAAAAAGAAAGTGCCGCAAAGCGTCTGAGCGGTTTTGTGCAGACCGCAGACAGTGCCCAGCAGAAAACAGAAGAAACAGAGGACAAAATTCAGGCAGCCAGAAGTAAAATGGAATCCATGGTCGGCGACCGCGAGGACGCAATGCATCGTTGTGATGAGACCTTGCAGCATTTGCAGGAAATCCGTTTTGCGGGGCTCGCCATCGAAAAAGATAAAGAATCGCTTGAAAATGCTGTGCAAACGCTGAAAGCACAGCAATCTGAGCGCGCTGCACGTATAGAAAGTTTAAATCAAGAACTTGCGGAAAGCTTCGAGAAGATCAAAGCGCGCGAAGCGGATATTGAAAACCGAAAAATTGAATCTGCTAATCTGCGTGAGACCGCAAAGGAAAAACGGCAAACGGTCAGCGCCATCGCCGCAAAGCGCACGGTACTCGAGCAACAGACGAGCGAGTTGCGCCAAAAGGAACGCGAAGCTTCCTCGCGCCGTGAGACGATTGGCCTTGAACTTGCTCGTCTGCGCGAACGCCGTGAAAACCAGAGCGGTGAATACGACGCTATCCTCAAAAAACTGTGGGAAGAATACGAACTCACCCGCCGCGAAGCCGAGGAAATGAACATCACGATTGAAGATGTGCCCACGGCGCAAAGGCGGTTGTCCGAACTCAAAAACAGCATCAAAGCGCTCGGCTCCGTCAACGTGGCGGCTGTTGTGGAATACAAAGAGGTTTCGGAGCGCTACAATTTTCTCAAAACGCAAACGGACGACGTGCAGCGCTCCCGCGCCGAGCTGTTAAAGCTCATCGACAACTTGACAAAGCAGATGCAGACGCAGTTTGCAGAGCGCTTTTCCGTCATCAATCAGAATTTCAGCCGGATTTTTCAGGAGTTGTTCGGCGGCGGCTCGGCAGAGCTTTGCTTTACGGACAGCGGCGATGTACTGCATTCCGGCATCGATATCCGCGTGCATCCGCCGGGCAAGATCGTCTCGCACATCGAGCTGCTTTCCGGCGGCGAAAAGGCGCTTGTGGCAATTTCGCTTTACTTTGCGATCATGCGCGTGAATCCACCGTCGTTCTGTATGCTCGACGAGATTGAAGCTGCGCTGGATGACGTAAATGTCGTGCGCTTTGCAAATTACCTGCGCCGCATGAACCAAAAGACACAGTTCATCGTCATCACGCACCGCCGCGGCACGATGGAAGAAGCTGATATGCTCTACGGCGTGACAATGCAGGATCAGGGCATTTCGAAACTCTTGGCACTGCACGCACACGAAGCGCAGGAAAAACTGGGTATAACAACATAAATTCGGAAAAGAGGTGCCTGAATGGGCTTTTTTGATAAGATCAAAGCGGGACTGAAAAAAACAAGAGACAGCATCACCGGGCAGATTAACAGCATGCTCCACGCGTTCACAAAGATCGATGAGGAGCTGTTTGAGGAGCTTGAGGAGCTGCTTGTCATGGCGGACGTCGGCATGAACACCGCGACCGAAATCTGCGATACGCTCCGCGCACGCGTGAAAGAGCGCGGCATCACAGACCCGAACGAGATTATGACGCTTTTGCAGGAGGTCGTCACGGAGATGGTCAGCGGCGACAACGAGTTGCATCTCGATACGCAGCCATCCGTCATCCTTGTCATCGGCGTGAACGGCGTCGGCAAAACGACGACCATCGGCAAGCTGGCTTCCCGCCTTAAAAAAGAGGGCAAATCGGTAATTTTGGGCGCGGCGGATACGTTCCGCGCGGCGGCCATTGAGCAGCTTGAAGTCTGGGCAGAGCGTGCAGACGTGCCGATCATCAAGCATGCAGAGGGCGCAGACCCCGCCGCCGTCGTGTACGATACAATCTCCGCGGCAAAGGCACGTCACGCCGATGTGGTCATCTGTGATACGGCCGGACGCCTGCACAATAAGAAAAACCTGATGGACGAGCTTTCCAAAATTTCGCGCATCATCGATAAGGGTCTGCCGGGCTGCAGCAAAGAAGTTTTGCTTGTGCTCGATGCCACAACGGGGCAGAACGCCGTCAATCAGGCGCGTGAATTCAAAGAAGCCGCAGGGCTCACGGGTATCGTGCTCACAAAGCTTGACGGCACCGCAAAGGGCGGCGTTGTGTTGGCGATCCACCGGGATCTCGGTTTGCCGGTGAAGTTCATCGGCT
>ENA-OZJY01000636-OZJY01000636.1-human-gut-metagenome-genome-assembly--contig:-NODE-636-length-10635-cov-5.732231_pt1 | contig 10635 bp, 4 predicted proteins | sample MGYA00244823_ERZ653757 | MGnify/ENA primary metagenome ERZ653757 (study PRJEB26926, sample SAMN06165282) | human gut metagenome | biome: ENVO:00009003; feature: ENVO:2100002; material: ENVO:00002003... | reverse complement strand
ACCGGTAAGCCAGAGCTTTCTGAACTTAGACACAACATACAGGCAGGTTATGGACAAGGTCCTTAAGAATCAGAAGGATGCGGAAATTCTGGACTGTGCTACCAAAGGAGCTGTGATTCCTGATTTCCTGCTTCAGTATGAGGAGAGCGACTGGAATTTCCTCGTGCGTCTTGCCAGTCATTTTCATACCTTTATGGTACCGGACTGCCGTGCGGCGCATGGACGGGCCTATTTTGGAATTCCGGATCTGGGGGAAGAATATGTCCTGAGCGATGAAGAGTTTACAGAGATCAAGGATATGGACCAGTATTATCGTCTGGGCAGAGAACAGAAAATCCTTCCGCAGGAAACCCTTAAATGGAAAGTGACTGCCAGGCAGGATTTCTGTCTGGCACAGAAGGTACGCTTCCGGGGGATCAGTGCCATTGTCACAAGGATACAGTATCAGACGGTAGAAGGAGAACTTGTACGGACTTATGAACTGAGCCGGAGGAAGGGGGTACTCTGTGCGCCGGAGAAGAATCCTCATATTTTCGGTATGAGCATCCCCGCTACGGTAAAAGAGCGTTCGGGAAATTGTGTCAGGGTGCATTTCCATATTGATCCGGAATATGATAATTCCCCTAATGTAAAATACTTTACTTATGCGATCGAGAGCAGCTTTATCTACTGTATGCCGGAGGTGGGAAGTCAGGTACATATTTACTTCCCCGGGGATGATGAGAAAGATGCTATTGCAGTTCATGCCATCCGGACATCCGGAGGTTCCTCCGCATCCGGTTATGCACAGATACCGGACAACAAATCTTTTTCCAATGTAAATGGTGCGGAACTTTTGATGACTCCATCTAAGGCTATCGTATCTGCCGATCAGGAAAAGCAGACCTGTGTCTATCTGGATACGGATGGAAATGCCCTTATCACAGGGAAGAAGATTTGTCTTCATGCGGAAAAGAACCTGATTGTGGGCGATCCTGCAGAGGAAGACGGACAGGCTTCCAGACAAATGGTGCTGGAGGCGGAGGAACTGACGGTTCAGGTCGGAGAGAGCGGCTCCCAGATCAACTTAACGGATGAGGCCCGGATTATAGCAGCCTTTGTAAAGATGGATGCATCGGACCGGTCGCCTGCTGCAAATCCGTCTCTGGAAGAACTCAGATCATCTGTAACAGCGAATGATGAGACAGACAGAAAAAATATCAATGAAGATGTCAGCAATGAACTGGTGGAGAAATTCGAGGAAGGCAGAACCGGTATCCTGAAAGGGATCGTAAAAGTGGCTGCCACAGTTGCAACTGTGGCGGTAGCGGTAGCACTGACCGCAGCCACCGGCGGTGCTGCGGCAGTTATTATTGCAACCGTGGTGTTGGGAGCAGCTACGGCTGCATATGCTGTAGCAGATGTGGGAGAAGGAATAGACAATTACAAAAAGGCCCAAAGCGGTGATTTAAGTCAGGGACACAATTTCATGCGGGATGACGTATTCGGTGGAAACGAGCTCCTGTATGAACTGGTGAGAGCGGGTACGGAGATTGCCTTCGGTGTTGTATCCGGCTGTGCAATAGGCAGTGCATTTAATAAATTGATGACAGCAGAAAAATTCATACATCTTGCTAAGGAAGCAAAATGTCTGAAGGCAGTCATGCAGATAGGGGGAAATGTCCTGGATGGTATTTTTGATGATCTGGCACGGACAGGAGAGATCAATCCTGCCAGGACACTATGGAATATCGGGATAGGATTTGCACAGGGCAGTACCGGCAGTGGCATCCGTGACGGACTATTGAGTAAATTAGGTATTGAAGGATGTTCCTTCGGAAACCATCTCATTAAGACATTTCTGGGCGGTTTTATTGATACCGGCATAGATGGGGTGGGTTCTGCTCTGAGTGAACAGGACTTTGATCTGAAGAGCAGCCTTATCCAGAATCTTTTCTTTAATGGACTGGACGCTTTTATCAGCGATCCTGTGGACGCAGTCACGGGAATCTATGTCATTCAGGCTACGGATTTCCTGCTGGCCAGCGTGCCCTTTGCCCTGAAACTGGAACGGTCCTATTATTCTACCAATAATACGGTCTCTGTACTGGGGCTGGGATGGAAATTCCCATATGCCAGCAGGATATATCGGGATACAAGGGATGTGGAGCATACCCGGGTTCATCTGGAGACCATCACGGGTCATTCTGTGTGCTACGAGGAGCAGGATGGCCGTTGGGTGAACCAGAGCAAGGGAGCATCCAGATTCCTGATGGAAGTACAGGAGGCAGAGATAACCGGACAGGAGCGGTATGTGCTTACGGATGTGGTGGACCATACCCTGAGTGTTTATGATGCCAGAGGACTGCTTCAGTCTGTGGAATATCCAAATCAGCAGCGCTTAAGCTTTGCCTATGGAGAAGAGGGGCTGGAACGGATCGTTACGCCCCTGGGCAATGTACTTCAGGTAGAGTGCCGGGGTGGGCGTATTCTGCAGATTACGGATGAGATCGGACGCAGGACCCAGTATCGCTATGAGGGCGATCTTCTGGTGGATGTGGTGCATACGGACGAGGGGATTACCCACTACGAATATGATGAAAACGGACATATTTCTTCCGTTACGGATCAGAACGGAAGTTGTTATCTGGAGAACGAGTATGACGTGAAGGGCAGGGTCACCCGTCAGAACTTTTCAAGCGGTGTGTACCAGACCTTTACTTATGATGATACTCATCACAGGAATACCATTTATTACAGCGAAACGGGCAAGACGGAGATCTATGAATACAATAACCGGTTTCTGAAGGAACGGGTAATTTATGAGGATGGTACGTCTGAGACCTATCAGTATTCGGATGACAACTTAAAGGTGGGAGAAATCAGTCGTCTGGGCAGCCGGAAAGAGTGGGAGTACGATGCCTATGGAAGAAGCATCCGGGAAAAATTCCCGGATGGCTTTGAAGTGCACCATGAATATAATGAGCACCATGATCTGGTACATACATGGGACAGCGACGGAAGAGAGACCCTCTATACTTATGACCAGGAACACAATCCGGTCAGGACGATGGAAAAGATCAAAGAGGGCAAATGGAAAGAAACGGCCCGGAAGTATGATTTCAGGGGAAGATGCATTCTGGAGCGGGATGCCCTCGGAAACGAAAGCCTTAAGGAATATGAAGCCAACCGGGCATACCCCAGCCGTGTCATTACGCCGAAGGGGGAGGAGACTGCCTACGGCTACGATACCGTAGGCCGCAGACTGTCCATCAGCAATACTTACGGCACGGTGGAGCTGGCTTACAATTCCAGAAACTTTGTCACCAGCCGCATCGACGGGGAAGGCTACACCACCCGCAGATTCTATGACCGCATGGGCAATCTGACCACTTACTATCCACCCGTGCAGTGGGAAAAGAAAGAGAGCGGCTATGAGTACCGCCACGATTTTCTGGAACGTGTGGTAGATACCATATCTCCCCTGCAGGAACATCACCGTGTATTCCGCAACTTTGACGGGGACATCACCAGCCGGATCCATCCGGTCAGCTATGCCCTGAAAGGCGATGAGGGAGAAGGAACCCGCTATGAGTACGATTCTGACGGGAACTGCATCCGTATCCTTTATCCGGACGGAGGCGTGGAGCGGAGATTTTATGATGCGGACGGCAACATGATCAAACAGGTACAGCCGGAATCTTATGATGCAGATTCGGATGACGGCAATGGCTACCGCTATGCCTATGACGCCTGCGGCCGGATGACAGAAGTACAGGATCCCGAGGGGAACATCCTGCACACCTACGAGTACAACGGGCACGGACAGATCCTCCGGGAAGTGGACGGCGAAGGAAAGGAGGTCCTCTATACCTATAATGATCTGGGCTGGAAGATCCGGGAACAGATAAAAGTGCAGGAGACCGATCCTGCGCTGTACCGTGTCATCGCCTATACCTATGACAGTCAGGGCAATAAGGTGGAGGAGGCCTACGGACAACAGGAAGTAGAACGGGACGGAGAGCCGGATGGCTGGCACCGGATCCATTTTTCCTACGATAAAAACAATCATCTGAATGTAGTGAAAGATGACTTTGGGGCAAAAATGCGCTACGATTATGACTGTCTGGGAAATGTAACGCTGGAAGAGCGTGCCATTGCGGACGGTGTTCATAGTGTCATTCATTATGCCTACAATAAAAACGGGTGGCTTGTTCAGCGGACGGAGGAAATCCAGGGCAACGGCCCGGTACAGGCCGCCGTTACAAGATATGCCTACGATGCCAACGGCAACCTGACCAAGATCACCACCCCGAAGGGCTCCGAGATCCACAGAAGCTACGATGCGGACGACCGCCTGACCGAGGAGAGAGTCCTTGACAGAAAGAACGGTATCGACAGACGGGTGCAGTATGCCTATGATGCGGCCGGAAATGTGCTGAAACAGGCCATTCTGGGAACGGACGGGGAATGTCTGGAGAGCAGCACCCGGTATGACCTGAAAGACCGGGCGACCCACAGAACCAATCCGGCAGGAGGGGTGACCCGCTATCTCTATGACCGGAATGACAGGCTGCGGAAAGAGATCAGTCCCTACGGCTACGAGCCGGAAAACGATGACGGGGTAGGCGCAGCCTACACCTATGACAGCCGCGGCAACCGCATCCGTACCACCAATGCATTAGGTGAAGTGGTACAGGAGTTTTCTTACAATCTGCGGAATCAGCCGGTTATCCAAAAGGACACGTTTGGAAACCGGACAGAGCTTTCCTACGAACTGGACGGAAAGATCAAGGATGTCCGGCGTTCGGGGAACCATCAGCGCATCCTCCAGCAGTATGAGTATAATGCCAGAAGGCAGATCACGGGAGTTGTGGACGGCAACCAGAATCCCATTTCCTATGACGTGGACAGCTGGGGACGCATCACAGGCATTGGCTTTGCGGACGGGGTGAGAGAAGGCTATGAGTACACCCCCGCCGGGCAGGTCAGCAGGACTATAGACGGTAACGGTAATGCAGTGCAGTACCGTTACAACAGTCTCGGCAAGGTCAGCGAGAGAATTGACCAGCTGGGCGATACAGAGACCTTCCGGTATGACGAGGAGGGCAACCTGTCCCTGCATATCGACAGGGATGGAAGACAGCTGCAGCGCGCCTGCAACGTATTCGGTCAGCCTGTATATGAGAAGGCATCCGATGCGGAAGGAAAACATACCAATATCAGCACCTGGCACTATGACAGTCTGGGCCGGGTGACCCGTGCTGTCTGCGACGGAAAGTCCTATGAATACATCTACGATGCATATGGTAATCTGAAAGAGAAGCGTTCCAACGGGAAACGCTTAGTTTCCTATACCCATGACAGGGCAGGGCAGATCACGGAGATCAGGGATCCAGAGGGAGTCCGCACCCGGTATGAGTACGATATCTTAGGACGCAGAAGCCGTATTTACAACAATGACGGACTGGAAGTGCGCTACGGCTACGATGCCCTGAACCGCATCAGTCGCATCCATTATGGTAACGGTGTGGAGACCGCCTATACCTATGATGGTGACGGAAATGTCCGCACACTGGAAACCAGGGCGGGAGGAAATGTCCTGCTCTCCTTTGCATACCGGTATGACGGCAACGGAAACCGCACGGCGAAGGCAGGCACACAGGCAGCTCTGGGCGGCATCACTTCCGAAATCACCGCAGGGAATAATGCGTTGGATATCTCCTATGCTTATGATGTCCGGGGACAGCTTCTGGAAGAGCGGCGGAACGGCGCTTCTGTTTGCTATGCCTATGACAAAGCCGGAAACAGAATCCGGAAGACGGATGTACAGGGAGAAATCCGTTATCTTTATAATGAGAAGAACCAGCTAATTGCAGAGGAAAGCCCTGTCGATAGAAAACAGTTTTCTTATGACCGTCAGGGCGGTATAATAGAGGAGAAAAATGCAGCCGGGATCCGCCTGTTCTCCTATAACAGCCGCCACCAGCAGACAAGGGTGGAAACTGAAACTGGCAGCGTGCAGGAGAACCGCTATGACGCGGAAGGACTGCGCTTTGAACTGCTGGAAAACGGCAGGAGGACCAGCTTTGTATACCACGATGGAGAGCTTCTGCAGGAGGAGGGAAGAGAAGAGCAGGGCACCAGTTATCATCTCGGGGCAGGGATGGAAGCGTTCCGCAGAGGACAGGAACTGTCCTATTATCATAAGGATGAGCAGTTAAGTACGGCACTTGTTACCGATGGACAGGGAGAAATCCAGAACAGCTATCAGTATGATGCCTTTGGCGTACCCCTTGAGACCACAGAGCAGCTGAATAACCGCATCCGTTATACGGGCCAGCAGTATGATGAACTGACAGAGCAGTATTACCTGCGGGCGAGGTATTACAATCCGGTTGCCGGGCGTTTTATGCAGGAAGACGTATATCAGGGGGATGGACTGAACCTGTATGCGTACTGCGGGAATAATCCGGTGGTGTATGATGATCCGAGTGGGTATGCAAGGAAAGCTTGTCCTCCGAAGGGGAAAATTAGTGAAAGTGTTGATGAGAGTGGTAGTTCATCAGGCAAAGTATGGGATTATGCTAAACAGTTTGATGGTGAATTATCTAATTTTAATGATGGATATGAGATAAAAAATGTTATCGATGAAGATTTGTGTTTAGTTCAATTTCACTCGAATGCTGAAGTGGGAAATGGAAGAAGTTTGAAATATTGGACTACTTTTGATGAGGCAAATGGAATTAGTACAGTAGATGACTACATGAATAAAATGGCTTTATTGAGCAACTGGGGAGCAAGAGACAATGTATCTATTGCAAAAATACCAGCAGGAACAAAGATTAAATACGCAATTGGAACCGCAAAGGAGCAGGTCGGAGCAATAGAATCAAGACCTGGTGGGGGACTACAGATACTGTTTGAGCAATTTGATGATGGATGGGTTTTGGATACAAGACCATTGTCGTAGAAAGAAGGTAATATGAATAAATATGATATATTAGAAGAAAAGTTGACTTCCATAAATGCATATATTGATACTATGTACATAGAAAATAATGTTACAATGGAATATTTGAAGCAATATAAGGAGTATGTAAACAAATTAATTATTGCTGTACAAAATAGAACGATAAGAAACTCAAATGGTGCTGTGATGGGGCTTATTAGAGGTGTTTCAGATTATGATGAACTCTGTGCAGATGATGTTTTTTGGCAGTTAGTAACAGATGCTGACAATTATTATTGTAATGAGTGTCAATCATTTTAATTATGTCTCCACTTAAGGACAACCACCACCTAAAAAATAAACCACAGTCTTCAAATTATTCGGAATGGCTCTCACCGAAGGTGATGTAATCCATGTAGATTAATTTGAAGACCCTAGGGCGAAATTTGCCATCTGGATGCACATAAGGACATCTAAAATTATAACTGAATATTTAGTTCCAAAATGCTGATATTAAAGAGCTTCTTTTAAAACAAATTTTTTGTTGCGAAAGAGGTGCATTTTTATGCGTATAAGAAAATTGAATTCAGTTGATGTTAAACTACATGATTTAACCAAAGTAAAATTGAAAACTGCTAGTAACACTTCAGTTGTACAGTTTACGGCTGGAAATAATAAAACCTGCACAGTTCGTAATCTGTCAAAAGATACCTACCTTGATGTGAAGACTGGAGAAGTAAGAAAGAGAAAAAAATCCGAAAGTCGGTATCAGTCTCCAAAGAGTGTGAGAAAAAGTAATAATCGTTTAATGGATTTAATACGGTGCAATACCACAGACTTCTATGACGGTTTCGGAAGGCTGGAGCAGGTGACAAAGGCAGACGGAAGCTTCCAGAAGAACCATTATGACGCAGAGGGACTGCGCACAGAGATGGAGGAAAACGGACAACTGGTAAAATTCCTCTATAATGAGGACAGGGAAGCCGTAGCCGAGGAGAAATCCAATGGCAATGTGATCCGCTATATCCGCGGACTGGGGCTGATCAGCTCTGACAGTGAGAAGGCGAAGACCTATTACCATTATGTATCTGATGAGCAGGGAAGCATCACCCACGTGATAAATGGTGAAGAGAAGGAAAGCGGGGAGCTTCCACAGGAGGATGTACAGTCACGTGTACTCAACCACTATGAATACGATGCATTCGGCAATGCCATCAGATGTGAAGAACAGGTGCACAACCGCTTCCGTTATACGGGAGAGCAGTACGACCCGTTGACAGGGCAGTATTACCTCAGGGCAAGATATTATAACCCTGTCATTGCCAGATTTACCCAGGAAGACACTTATTACGGGGATGGACTGAACCTGTATACCTACTGTCAGAACAACCCGATCCTCTACCATGACCCGACAGGACACGGTACGAAAGAGAACAGCCCGTACAGCAGGAAAGAACAGCAGTACATTGATGCAGGGGCAGACCCGGATACAGCCAGACTGGCAGCCGAGTGTTACCCGGATGCAAAATCAAAGCAGGATCTGTATAATAAGTACAAGAAACAGGGCTACAGCGCACAGGATGCCAAAAAACTGGCAAACCGTGAAATCATACATGGAGAAGAAGCAACAAAGAAGTACATAAAAGATAACAATGTAAAGAAGAGCGGCCCTGACTATACAGCAACCTCTCCAAGAGATAATGTTAACACCGACTGGAGAACCCAGGAAAGACTGAATGCGCAGAGGAATGCTGGAGCTGGTAAGGGGAATAAAAGCGGTAATAAGGGTGGTTGTGCTTCAGAAGTATATTATAGAACCATGAGTCAAGCAGACTATGATTACTTAAGGATGACAGGGGAATTACCTGCAACAAATGAGACTTTTATTTCTCCAACTTATTCATTCTCAAGTGATTATGATGGAATTACTGTTGAGTTTGAGCTAAGAAAGGGAACTACAAATTCTTTGTTGGATATAGGTGTTGGAAATAATGCAGACCAAGCAATTAGAGACTATGGTGTTTTGCCACAAGTGTCGAAAGGCTGGACTGAAAATAATGCATTTTTTAAAGGAGAGGGAACTCAGACAAATATTGGTTTGGGAAAAGGTAAGGCATTAGAAATTTTTAATAGTAATATAATTAATTTTAAGCGAACGGGAGGAAAATAATATATGGAATTGACTACGGGCTTATTTAGGGAATATTTTAAAAAGCAAATAAGTCTAGAAACACTAATTGAAAAGATTGGCATATATGAGAGTGAATTTTCAAATTGCCTTTTACAAGAGATGATTATAGCGTTTGACTCAAAGGATGCAGAACGTATTGGATATCTTATCTATACTCTGTTTTTATGGTATGAACGAGTTGGGAAAAATAAGTTTCATGAATTTGAAAAGTTTGTGGATATTTTAAATAAATTATTGATTTCTAAATGGCATTGCAAACATGAAGATATCGTCATTCTTTTGCAAAAAATTTCTTCAGAAAAAAGTATAAAATACTTATATGATGCAATAGAATTACATCCAGAATATTTGGAGTGGGACGACAATTATGCATTTGAAGTAAAATGTGTTCGAGCTATATTCCATATTGGAATGGAAAAATCATATTCATACTTGGAAGAACTATGTAAACATCCAAATGCAGTAATAAGGGGAATGGCACAGAGGCAACTTAAAAAATTGCAATAGAAAGATACAGGTTTATGAGTAACGAAATAAGAGCATTGTATTCAAAAGACACAATAAGAGTTTATCAGGCATATAATAAAATTATTGCTAGCGAAGCAGTTATGAAGGGTACATTTGGAAACAACTTTAAAATGGATAGGATGACTTGGATAAAGCCGTCCTTTCTATGGATGATGTATCGATGTGGGTGGGCAACAAAAGAAAATCAAGAATGCGTTTTGGCTATAGATATACAGCGAAATGCATTTGATTATCTTGTTGCTAATGCTGTTATATCGACATATCAAGAAGAAATGTATAGAAGTCGCGAAGAGTGGAAACGATTAATACATAGTTCTGATATTCGACTTCAATGGGATCCTGAACGAGATATACATGGAAATCCATTAAATTATCGCTCACTACAACTTGGTTTAAGAGGAGAGGCGGTAAGAAAGTATGTTAATGAATGGATAGTAGATATTACGGATATCACATCTTATGTAAATGAATTAAAATGTTTAATTTCACAAAAGAAGGATGTATCTATGTTATTGCCGAAAGAAATGGTGTATCAAATAAAGTAACTAAAACTTCCAACACCAATAAGGTGTGTTGTGGACAAGCCTGGGAGAAGATACCCTTCTTGTGGATAATTCAATTCATACCAGTATGATGCCTGCAACCGTCTGACAGAGATAACAGACGGCATCAGACAGGTGAAGCACTATACCTACGATAACAGCGGAAATATGCTCTCAGATGGTGAGATGTCTTATCTCTATGACGGTTTCGGAAGACTGGAACAGGTGACAAAGGCAGACGGAAGCTTCCAAAAGAACCATTATAATGCAGAAGGACTGCGTGCAGAGATGGAGGAAAACGGACAACTGGTGAAATTCCTCTACAATGAGAACAGGGAGGCAGTAGCCGAAGAGGAGTCCGATGGCAATGTAATCCGCTATATCCGCAGACTGGGGCTGATCAGCTCTGACAGTGAGAAGGCGAAGACCTATTACCATTATGT
>ENA-OZJY01000623-OZJY01000623.1-human-gut-metagenome-genome-assembly--contig:-NODE-623-length-10704-cov-5.150718_pt1 | contig 10704 bp, 7 predicted proteins | sample MGYA00244823_ERZ653757 | MGnify/ENA primary metagenome ERZ653757 (study PRJEB26926, sample SAMN06165282) | human gut metagenome | biome: ENVO:00009003; feature: ENVO:2100002; material: ENVO:00002003... | reverse complement strand
CCTTTCCCTTATTTCAATGAATTCAAAACTACTGTTCTGAGGTGGATTGCAGAACAGAACAACTAAATTTTATAATATGATTAGAACTCTGTTATTGGCAGTTTGGCTTATGTTTATGCTTGCTCCTGCCAGCCTTGCTGTGGAAAAAGAAAAAATCAAGGTTGCCTGTATTGGTAACAGCATCACTTTCGGTGCAGGTTTATCCAATCAGGCAAGGGACAGCTATCCTGCGGTGCTTGGGCAGATGCTCGGTTCCGGTTATGACGTGAGAAACTTCGGAGTTAGTGGCACCACTGTGCTTTCTTCCGGAGACAGTCCCTATATAAATACTCGTGTGTATAAACAGGTGTTTGACTTTCAACCAGATATAATATTTATTAAATTCGGTACCAATGACTCAAAGGGTGGTAATTGGAAGCATAAGGATGAATTTAAAGGAGACATGCAGGCTATGATTGACGTGTTCTCGGGTATGGATTCTAAACCTAAAATTTATTTGTGTCTCCCGGCTACATGCTATATTGAAAAAGGTTCGATTAAAGATAGCGTTATAGTTCATGGTGTAATCCCTCGCATTAGGGAGGTTGCAGAGAAAAACTGTCTTGAAATAGTAGACATGCATGCCGCGACTTCCGGAATGCGAGAACATTTCCCTGATAAACTGCATCCGGACAGGGTGGCATCTTTGGAGATGGCAAAATGTGCGTATAGGGCGATGACCGGAAATTCCAAAGAATTCCAGCTTCAGGATTTCCCCGGGGTCAAGACTAAATGGAGGGGTTATGATAAATATGATTTCGAGTTCAACGGGAGAAAGGCTAATATAGTAGCCCCTGCCAAGCCTCTTCCCGGTAAGCCTTGGATTTGGAGGCCTGCTTTTTTCGGGGCTTTTCCTGCTGTAGATATCGCAATGCTAGCATTGGGTTATCATGTAGTGCATTATGACTTGGCATTCCTTTATGGAAGCCCGAGATCTCAGGAACTCGGAACCCTGTTTTACAATGCCATGATTAAGTATTACGGCTTTTCGGAAAAAGTTGTCCTTGAAGGATTTAGTAGAGGCGGACTCTTTGCAGTCGATTGGGCAGCAGCAAATCCGGAGAAAGTATCGTGTATCTATCTTGATGCTCCGGTGTGCGATATTACGAGCTGGCCCAGTCGTGAAAGGACTGACTTATGGCAGGAATTTCTGCAGGAGTGGAATATCAAGGAAGAGGATATGAAAAATTTCAAGGGTAATCCTATCGACAATCTGAAACCTTTGGCAAAAGCGAAGATTCCGATTATAGCTGTAGCAGGGGACAGCGATAAAACTGTGCCTTATGATGAGAATCTTGAAATTTTGGCGGCACGTTATGAAAAACTTCGGGGAGAGATTGAGGTAATCATCAAAGAAGGTTGCGATCATCATCCTCACAGTCTTGACGCACCAGCTCCTATTATTAAATTCATATTGAACCACTAAAAAATGTTCCACGTTGAATGCAAGCGGAATCTAGTCGGACACGACTGGATTCCGCTTATTTGTAAATCAACATATTTCTGTTCTTCACGTGTTAAAACGTTCCCGGGAACGTTTGCGATGATTTATACTATAAAATGCTTGTGTGTTGATACTTATGAACATATATTTGTACGTGCTCAGTGAGTGCGAAAGACATAATATATAACCAACCATTAATAATTAAACCCCAAAATGACGTTGATTAGAATTACATGGAAACTGCTTGTTTTGCTCACAGTCTTAATCTTTGTCGGAACTCTGCATGCAGCGGATAAGACCGGACAGGATGAATGGCGATTCGCAAGCTATGGAAAAGCTGCTAAGGGATCTGTTACTATGGATTCCAACACTCTGACAATTAAGACAGAGAACACAAAAAATGCCTTCTTTGAATCTGATGAATACAGTTTTGCATATAAGGAACAGCCGTTTTTGCATGACGATTGTTCAAAGTCTGTGATAACGGTGAAAATTGACGATATTAAGAAAGGTTCTGCCGGTATTATGATGAGATCCACTGATAGTCAAAGTTCGGCGAATGTACATCTTGAAGCGACTGCTACCGGAGATTTATTCGTTTTTTTTAGGCAGCAGGAAGGAGGTAGTACCTCTTACAGACGAGTGGGGTATATCGGTTTTCCTGTTGAGATAAGGCTTACGAGACAAGGGAATTCTTTTTTGAGTCATTATAAAAATGCCGCTGATGAGTGGATTAAAGGCCCTGCTGTTTTTGTCGATCTTGGAGAAACGCATTTGTCCGGTTTTTATGCCTGCTCCGGAAATGACAATCAAATAGGCTACGATGTGGATTCTTCTCGTAAAATGCAGGTGACATTCAGGGATTGGACTATTGAAAACAGCGATAATTTTATCCCTGCGGAAGATAATTTTGTCGACAAGGAGCCGATTGCGCCGAATACTCTTTTGAGAGAGAATTTTGCAGATGGTAGTTTATCTAATGTACCTGCAAGTGTTGTGAATCCGGTCTGGAACGGTATCAAATTTGCAGAATTGCCTTATGCAGAAGACGGCAGCAGATATTGGAGAAAACGTGGCGATGGTATATACTATTTAGGCGACAAGAAATGGGCTGATTATGAAGTTGCCGTTCGGCTCTCTTTTCCGGAGCCGGCTATGAGTACTTCTGAATTTTCAGTGCAGATGCGTTACCAGAATATAGCAATGTATTCAAAAATGCTGAAATATTACGGGGTAAGCCTGAAGAACGGTAATGAAATCATTCTGAATAAATATAAGTCGGGTGGGAATACTATAGAGCCGCTCCAAAAGGTGAAAGTAAATTCGTATAACGACGGAAGCATGCACGAACTTAGGATTCGTGTAATGGATAAGGATTACGAAGTCTTGTGGGATGGCGAAAGCGTCATAAAAGGCTCAGATACCAAAGAACCTATAACCTATGGGAATATAGGTTTGAAATTCACGGACTGTGATATTAACTTATACCGTATAGAAGTGACTGAGATAAAAGATGAAATCAATGGAAATCTTGATAACTATTTGTTGGATTATTACGACACGAAAATCCCTGATTATATTATTAAACAATATTTGAAATAATGGAACTGAATAAAATATTTTTATCTGGATTGACCTTTTTATGGGTTTGTTCCGGCAACGGCTATTCTGCCGATAGGCAAGATGGTAAATTCGAACCTAAGTTGTTTCAGGTAACAACTGCAGAGACAAGGCCTAATGATGCAGTACTTATCAGGGGTGAATATCTTGACAAGATAAAGTCGGTAAAAGTTTTTACCCTCGACAATGGAAATGTCGGCAATGCCGAGCCTGCGTATGTTCCGCTCCCTGTAGAGGACAGGCTGCCCGATGTAAATGGTACCAACCTTCGTACCGGGCCGTTGGCGTCCTATAAGGCTAAAGCGGTGGACTTGCTGCAGCAAAAGGAGCAGTCTCTTAAGTTTATTGTACCCGAGGATTTGAAGAACGGGGTTTTCAGTGTGGAAATGACAGATGTCAATAATGAAAAGGCTTATTTTTATCTGAACGTTCCGATTGTCCGTTGGGCTTTGAGCGAGGATGGTGAATGTGCGGTTGCCGGAGATTATCTCAGGGTTCAGGGAAAGAATCTTTTACGGGATAAGGACAAGGCACATGCTGTACTTGTTCCGCTAAAAGGCGGAAAAAATGTAAGATGCAAGGTTACGGATTTTTTTGACGACTTTTCCGTAAGTGTTGATATTCCGGACAACACGCCATTAGGCACATATTATTTGTATTACCATAACGGAATGGGGGGAAAGACAGCATGGAGTGAACCTTTGCGGATAGATGTGGTGTCCAAATCTCCTGACTGGTGGGGGGTGAAAGTATTTAATGTGATGGACTACGGTGCCGTGGGCGATGGCGTCCATAATGAAACCGCAGCTTTCCGTGCAGCTCTTCATGCTGCCGGACAAAATGGTGGCGGTAAGGTATATGTGCCGAGAGGCAGATATATGCTTACAGGTGAGCTCATTCTTTCTCCAAACACATTGATTGAGGGAGAATCAAAGGAACTAACTCATATTTTCTGGAATCCTCTTAATTGGGATTTGTATGAGTTGCCTAACAGCCTTATTAGCGGAACTCATCATTTCGGTTTGAGAAACTTAGTAATGTGGTCTTCACGTGCATGGGGAGTCATCATGTCTACGGGGCCCGTGGAAGAACAAGGAACGATATTGCTCGAGAATCTGATTGTGCGTCAGACAGGGCAGCTCAGCGGTATGATATATCAGGTGAAGTCGAATAGGGATCAAGTCGAAGCGGAGTTTCACAGCAGATGGAGCAAAACAGGGATAATTCTTCGTGGCAAGAATCTTAAAGTAAGGAATTGCGTTTTCAATTCAGCCGGCATGTACACTTTCTATGCAGCGGGAGGATTTGTCCAAAATTGCCGTTTCGAGAGACATACCACAGGTACTAACCAACCATATATGCTGGTACATCCCAAAGGGTTGATATTCGAAGATTGTTATAAGCAGGGGGACGGTTTTGGGTATGCTTCAAGTATTGACGAAAGCAGGAACCTTTATGAAGCGCGCAATTATATTCCGTTCGATTATACCAATGACCGCGAGTGTATGACTCTTGATGGTGGTAGTGGCGGATATTACGGACCTATAAAATCCGTCGAGGGTAATATAATTACTATCCCAGAAGATGCGGAAACCAATCAATGGACTGAAAACCACTGGAATGGCGGAGGAGTCTATATTATTAACGGGACGGGAGCCGGGCAGTTCAGACGTATCCGCAGCCATACTCTGACAAAAATTGAGTTGGATCAGCCGTTTCTTGTACAACCGGATGCCACATCTGAAATAAGTGTTACCACCGTAAGGCATCATTTGTATTTCATTAATAATGAGGCAGTCGATGTAGGAGCTTATCAGTTGTATGGCTCTGTACAGAATTGTGTGATTTCCGGTATGACGATGACACGGTGTAACGGAATTGTAGGCAGAGGATCGCTGTTGTATCGGGGGAAACAGCCTGAGTGGTATATCGATATCGTCAATTGCCGTCTTAAGGAGGGTAATTACAGTCATTGGTTCGGTATTGATGACAGAGGGCATTCCGGTCACCAAAGTATAAATCTAATCGGCAGCGGAGGAACTGGTATGAGCATAGGCACTGTTATCAGGAGGAATGTGCTTAGTGAATATAGTTATATCCGTACTTCCCCGGGAGCCAATCCGGATGCAGTAACAGACGTTATAATCGAAGACAACTCGTTTGATATCGCAAAGAATGCCGTATTGTTGGGTGGAAATGCCACTAATACGTCTGGTGTTCTGATTCATAACAACAGATACAATGAGGTAGACAAAAGATTGGAAACCAATGTTAATAAAGATAGTTACCTTGTCATCGATGACAACCTTTGAGGATATTTTTCCGATGCGGACGACCTTTGAGGATAACAAAGTTTCTAATCGGGGTCCGATAATACGAAAACGATTATGATAATAAAGGATATAGCGAAAAACAGAACTTTTACAAATGTAGTATTGAATGCGGACTATGTGGTAGCTGGAGGTGGACTTACGGGGGTGTGCAGTGCAATTGCCGCCGCCCGTGAAGGACTTCGGGTTGTCCTTATACAGGATCGTCCCGTACTTGGAGGCAATGCTTCCAGTGAAGTTCGCCTTTGGGCACTAGGTGCCACTTCACACATGGGTAACAACAACCGGTGGTCACGTGAAGGAGGTATCATCGACGAAATCCTTGTAGAAAATGTATACCGCAATAAGGAGGGGAATCCTGTGCTTTTTGACATGGTGCTGATGGATAAGGTATTGACAGAAAAGAATATCACCTTGCTTCTTAACACAACCTTATATAAGGTTGATAAGAGCAATGATCGGAACATATCTTCTGTCACAGCTATAAATTCGCAGAACGGGACAGAATACTCTATTTCAGGACAGATGTTTGCAGACTGTACCGGAGATGGTACGTTAGGTTATCTTGCCGGAGCATCATTCAGAATGGGGGCGGAAGACAGAACTGTGTATGGTGAAGAATTTGCACCAGACAAGCAAGAGTATGGAGAATTGCTCGGGCACAGCATATTGTTCTATATCAAGGACATTGGCAAGCCGGTGGAATATACCGCTCCAAACTTTGCGTTAAAGGATGTCGAAACATTGATACCGAAGTTACAGAATCCAAATTATTTCAATGTAAATCAATTGGGCTGTAAATATTGGTGGCTTGAGTATGGCGGACGCCTCGATACTATTCTGGACACGGAGGAAATCAAATATGAATTATGGAAAGTTGTCTATGGTGTCTGGGATTATATAAAGAATTCCGGGAAATTTCCTCAGGCAAAGACCCTGACGCTTGAATGGGTGGGGCTTTTCCCGGGTAAACGTGAAAGTCGCAGGTTCAACGGTCTTTATACTCTGACGCAGCAGGATGTTATCAACCAGTCAATCCACTATGATGCGGTGGCATATGGTGGATGGGCAATTGATCTTCATCCTGCGGATGGTGTGTATGCTGGAGGAAATGGCTGTCATCAGTGGCACAGCAAAGGTGTCTATCAGATTCCTTACCGTTGCTATGTAACTCCGGACCTTGATAACCTTTTCGTGGGTGGACGCATCATTTCCTCAAGCCACGTGGCAAACGGTACTACTCGTGTCATGTGTACGTCGGCTCTCGGTGGAGAAGTCATTGGACGTGCCGCGTCAATTTGTCTTTCAAAAGGATATAAACCAATAGACCTTGTTGATAGGGACAGGATAGGTTTGTTGCAATCACTCCTTGTTAAAAACGGGAACTTTATACCAGGTATTGCTGTGGCGGTTGAGGACAATCTTGCCGACTCTGCGGAAATATCGGTGTCATCTGTGCTTGAACTTGACGATTTGCCAGCCGACGGTACCTGGTTTGGATTAGATTATCCTATAGCTCAACTCATACCGGTGAATGGTAAAGTGCCGGTGGTTAGGATGAATGTAAAGGCAGATAATGCAACAAGGCTTGTTATGGAGTTGAGAAGTTCATCCAAGAGTGAGAACTACACTCCGGATACTATTGATGCAGTTCTAGAATTCGATTTGAAAAAAGATGAGAATGAGATTGTTGCAGACTTTTCCTATTCATACGCGACTCCGCGTTATGCTTTTATCTGCCTGATGAAAAATCCTGAGATTTCAGTACCGATGAGCGGGCGGTTAGTCACAGGATTGACTGCCGTATATAACTACATAAACCCTGCCGTGTCGAATTTCGGAAAGCAGGTTCCACCTGAAGGAATAGGGGTGGAGGAATTTGAATTCTGGTGTCCGAAACGTCGTCCGGAGAGCAAGAATATAGCGATGTCGTTTGCCCCGCCTCTTGCGTCTTTCAACTCGGAAAATTTGAGGAATTCTTATTACCGTCCGTATATAGGTACTAATGCCTGGGTAGCAGCTTTCGATGATGCAAGACCTGAAGTATGTTTCAAGTGGAATGGGAGGAAACAAATTAAAACCATTATCTTGTACTTCGATACCGATACGGATCAGGCAATGGAGACCGTCCAGATGGGGCATTTCGATGCTTGTGTCCCGACTTGTTACAGGGAGTACATAATCCGGGATTCAGAGGGTAAGGAACTTTATCATATTACTGGCAATCATCAGACACTCAATGTGCTTGAACTTGATCAGCCGGTGACGACCGACGCCATTTATGTCAACTTTGTCCGTCCTTGCGGTGATGTCTGCCCGGGGCTTATGGGAGTGTATGTGTGTTAAGATAACACTGATAATAAATAAACTGAAATGAATATACTTGATTACATAACCATTATCCTATTTTCGATAGGAGTGTTGATTACAGGAGTGTCTTTTTCCAAGACGGGAAAGGATATGAAAAGTTTTTTCTCAGGTGGCGGCAACGTACCGTGGGGAATGAGTGGACTTTCATTGTTCATGGGATTTTTCTCGGCAGGAACTTTCGTCGTGTGGGGGTCGATAGCCTATTCGTATGGAATGGTATCAATCATTATTCAGCTTACAATGGCTGTTGCCGGGTATGCCGTAGGCACATGGATTGCTCCCCGATGGCATCGTACTCACAGTCTCACGGCTGCCGAATACATAACGGGCCGTCTTGGTGTCAAGACGCAGAAGACATATACCTATATTTTTTTGGCCGTGTCGGTTTTTACTACGGGGTCGTTTCTTTATCCCGTAGCTAAAATAGTCGAAGTTACTACGGGTATTCCTCTGACCACAGCTATCTTCGCTTTAGGGGCATTCAGCATGGTTTATGTTGCTCTCGGAGGTTTGCGAGGAGTGGTTGTGACTGATGTCCTTCAGTTTGTAATTCTTTTTGCGGCAGTAGTAATAGCTGTTCCGCTTGCTTTCGACAAGATTGGTGGAGTCGGTACATTTTTCGAAAAGGTTCCGGAAGGATTTTTCGAACTCTTTGAAGGTGAGTACACTCCCGGGTTCGTGATAGCCTTTGCTATCTATAATATGTTTTTCCTCGGAGGCAACTGGGCTTATGTTCAGAGGTATACTTCAGTAAAAACGGAAAGGGATTCACGGAAAACAGGTTGGCTTTTCGGGGTGCTCTACACAATCAGTCCGATTCTGTGGATGTTGATACCCATGATTTACCGAGTTTATAATCCGTCATTGTCGGGTCTTGAAAACGAAGGGGCATATCTTCTGATGTGTAAGGAAGCCATGCCTGACGGATTGCTTGGTTTAATGCTCGGAGGAATGATTTTCGCAACGGCGAGCTCTCTCAATGCCACTCTGAATATATCGGCAGGTGTGGTTACCAACGATATATTCAAGAGAATGCGTCCTAATGCTTCTGAAGAGACATTAATGAATGTGGCGAGGATTTCCACATGGGGATTCGGAATAATGGCTATTATTGTAGCGCTTCTGATACGCTCTATGGGAGGTATTGTAAACGTTGTAATCAGCGTGGCGGCATTGACGGGAGTTCCGGTTTACCTTCCTGTAATATGGTCTTTGTTCTCAAAACGGCAAACTGCGCGTACGATACTTTCAGCGACATTTATAAGCCTTGCCATTAACTTGATATTCAAATTTGTGACTCCGCATTTCGGCTTGGCTCTCGATAGGACATGGGAAATGATAGTCGGTACCGCGGTTCCTGTGATACTGCTTGCCGGGATTGAGGTGGTGCTGAAGGCAAAAGAATTCATCGCTCCGGAATATATGGCCTATATTTCAGGACGGAATGTAAGGATGCGTCAGGAAAACGCAGGCGATACTGAAGAGTCTAAACGGACTGACAGGTTTACACAGAAAGTGTTGGGCATTGGTCTCGGACTGTCCGGTGTGCTTATTACAGTTCTCGGTTTCATTGCGGAGGAAAACATTGTCGTACCTGTCGCTGTTGGCTTAGTTGTGACATTGATAGGAATATATTTGCTTATTTTATCATTGCGCCGTCCGCTTTAGAAGCCTTTTAATTTTTCTTCCTATTGATAGCGTGGACTCGATATGAGCATTATATTTATTCGATTGAATAATAGAACATAGCGATAAAAATTTTAAGTTTATAATAGCAAATTATAACTTTTGAACGATTATCGCTATGTTCACAGAGCCTAAAGTTATGATTCAAGTTGTATCTGATTATCATCGATTAAATAAACTCCCCGTTTTCGTTGATCTTTACTTTCACTTCCTTTTCGCCTTGCTCCAATTCTATCCAGTAGTAGTTTCCGGTAGGAGTTTCAACATATTCGGCATCATCCACTACATAACCGCTATATTGTGAGGCATTAATGGCCTCTGTCACTTTAATCGGGAGTACATATACATCCCATGAGGTTGAAATCCATTCATAGCTTGTGTTGAACAATACTTCTTTGCTTTGGTTTTCATGTACGATGTCCACTTCGATCATACCTTTTTCCTGTTCAATCTCAATAATGCGGGCATTGGGATAATTCTTCTGTATGAATTCCGTTACGGCAGTAACCGTACTCGACGGGGCATCCGGTAGCAATGATTCGTTATTGCCATCACCGTCATCATTCACGGCTTTAATGAGGATGCCGTCTGCTGAATAATGCAGATCCATATCTATATCCTGTGCCGATTCCACTTCTATGATGTAGATGATCTCTTTCTCAGTTCCGGCACGTTCAATACGCTCCACTTCGTTATCTCTCTTCCAGGAGGCGTATTCGCTGCTTTCAAAAGAGGTCTTTATTGCTTGCGGAATATCGCTATATGGCATTTCAGTTTCAGTCATGTACCATGAACCATCTGCCGTATACCAGGCTTCCGTTTTATACCCGTTGTCGCTCTTGTTGTTGAATTCCGCTTTGTAGTATTGTCCTTGTGAGACAGTTTTTGTTTCCCAACTCAGATTAGCGGTGTTGGAGAAACTGCTGTCGAATGCATTGCGTACGGCTTCAGGAACTTTAGAGTTTGGAAGATCGTCATCATCATCGTTGCAACCTTGTAGGCTTAACATGCCCATCGCCAATAGGGCTAGATACATTTTCAGTTTCATAGTTACTTGTTTTTTTAGAGTTTACTAATATTATTGTTTTCTTTGACTATTGCTGATTGTATTGCAAAGATGGCGGGCAATTCTGGAAGAAATTGGGAATTTGACTCCAAAAGTGGATAATAAATTCTATATTTGCGATTTTAACATTAAAAAGAGCAGATTACTAA
>ENA-OZJY01000618-OZJY01000618.1-human-gut-metagenome-genome-assembly--contig:-NODE-618-length-10762-cov-6.461380_pt1 | contig 10762 bp, 8 predicted proteins | sample MGYA00244823_ERZ653757 | MGnify/ENA primary metagenome ERZ653757 (study PRJEB26926, sample SAMN06165282) | human gut metagenome | biome: ENVO:00009003; feature: ENVO:2100002; material: ENVO:00002003... | reverse complement strand
TGTAGCTCCGTCTCGTGGGCTCGGAGATGTGTATAAGAGACAGCTCTGCAGAAGATCACTGTTCCAAAATGAAGGAAATGCATGGGATATCCGGGCGCTGCCGGACAAGTGGTCACTTCACAGAGTACAGGAAAATAAAGCATATAATAAAAATGCAGCGCAGAAATGAGGACATATGAGTACAAAAGCATCACAGAAGGGCACAAAGGGGCAGACACCCGGCATGACGACGATCCGGGAACGTCTGCAGAAGGCAATCAGCAGGCTGGTAGTGTTCTCGATTATTCCGTTGGTCATCCTTACCGTGATCCTGAATCTGTCCAGTACCATGAGAACACTGGAAGGCGATATGCTGGTGGTGGCAGAGATCTCTGCAGACCGTATCAAAGAGGAACTACGGGTGACAACAACGATCGTATCCGAACTCGGATGCAGCTATCAGCTGTCTTCTCCAGTATTTACCCAGGAGCAGAAGCAGCAGTATATCAACCAGCGTGTGGAAGCTTATGGAATGGTCAGAGGCAAGCTGATCGGCGCCAACGGTATCTGTGCTTATGACGGAACCGATTATAGTGACCGTGATTATTTTAAGAGATCCATGCAGGGAGAGGTCGTGGTATCGGATCCCGTGATTGCAAAGACAGACGGTAAGCTCAGCGTTATCATTTCCGCACCCGTATATGCAGACGGAGATAAGAATGGTGATATTGTCGGCGTGGTATTCGTTGTGCCGGATCCGGAGTTCTTAAATGATATTGCTGCGGCAGTCTCTGTCAGTAAGAATTCCGAGTGCTATCTGTTGGGAGAAACAGGTATCACCATTGCTCACTGTGATTCTGCGATTGCCCAGGAGCAGAAGAGCAACATTGAACTGTCCCAGACAGACAGATCTTTGCGGGGAATTGCAAAGGTAGAGCAGAAGATGATGACCGGAGCAACCGGATATGGCACTTATATGAAAGGCGGAACCTTCACAATACAGGCTTATGCACCAATAGAAGGAACCAATGGATGGAGCGTGGCAGTAAATGCACCACTGACAGATTTCCTTGGTTCTTCCGTTGTATGTATTGTCATTGGTGTAGCAATAGGTGCTGCAGCTTTATGTTTCAGTGTGCGCAGGGCAAAAAAGATCGGTCAGGCGATCGGTGAACCGGTGGCGGAATGTACCGAAAGAATACGTCAGCTGGCGGAAGGCGATCTGCATACTCCGGCACCTGTGATCCGGACACAGGATGAGACACAGATCCTGGCAGAGGCTACCGCAGCACTATCCGGCAATCTGCAGAAGGTCATCGGCGATGCGGATTATCTGTTGGGAGAAATGTCGGAAGGAAACTTCGCACTGACTTCAGGGTGTGCAGAAGCCTATGTGGGAGACTTTCAGGGACTGTTGGAATCTATCCGTAAGCTGAACCATAAGCTCAGTGAGACACTTAATGAGATCAAGACGGCAGTGGGACAGGTATCTCTGGGGGCAAACCAGATGGCAGATGCTGCCCAGGGACTTGCGGAAGGTGCTACTGACCAGGCCGGTTCCGTAGAGGAACTGCAGGCTACCATCACGAATGTAACCGAGATCGTGGAGAAGAATGCCAAGGCACTGGGAGGTTCTTACCAGAAGGCTATGGATTACCAGCAGCAGGCGAAGGACAGCGGAGAGGAAATGAAGGGTCTGACAGATGCCATGCAGCGTATCAACGATACTTCCAAGCAGATCAGCGATATTATCGGTGAGATTGAGGATATCGCATCCCAGACGAATCTGTTGTCCCTGAATGCAGCCATTGAGGCAGCCAGAGCAGGAGAGGCCGGAAGAGGCTTTGCAGTGGTTGCGGATCAGATCCGTAAGCTGGCAGATGACAGTGCACAGTCTGCGGTACATACCAGAGAATTGATTGAGACTTCCCTGCAGGAGATTGAGCATGGCAACCAGATCACGGACAAGACAGCCGAAGCATTGCAGAAGGTCGTGGAAGGCATTGAGGATCTGGCCAACGAGTCCAAGAAAGCCATGGAAGAATCCAAGGCACAGGCAGATGCCATGATGCAGATCGAACAGGGCATTGAACAGATATCCACAGTGGTGCAGAACAACTCTGCGACCGCAGAAGAAACTTCTGCCACCAGTGAGGAATTGTCTGCGCAGGCCACCAACATGAACGAGCTGACCGCAGCATTCCAGTTAAGAGATTAAAATGTACGATGATTCGGTGTAATGAATTCTGAAGATATGACATACAATGCTTAATAGAAACAAGCATTGGAGGCAGCCGTGTTCGAAAAACAGAATATACAGGAAACCGTAAATGAACTGAAAAGTGACGCAGTGAAGGGCCTTACCGATGGTGAGGCCTTTCGTCGTTTACAGCAAAATGGCAGAAATGAAATGAAAGCTGCCAGAAAAAAGACGAAAATACAGCTTTTTCTGGAGCAGTTAAAGGACCCGCTGATCTACATATTATTGATCGCAGCTGTGGTATCCGTCTTTCTGGGGGAGCTCAGTGATGCCGTGATCATCGGCACTGTGGTAGTGGTCAATGCCCTGGTGGGCATGCTGCAGGAGGGAAAAGCCCGAAAGGCACTGGAAGCGTTGAAAAAGCTGACCAGTCCACAGACCATTGTGATCAGGGAAGGTATCCGTCAGGAGATTCCGGCGGCGGAACTGGTGACGGGCGATCTGGTAGACCTGGAGGCAGGGGCACAGGTACCTGCGGATATACGGCTGACCAGAAGCTCCAATCTGCAGGTAGAGGAATCCGCCCTGACCGGAGAATCGGTACCTGTGGAAAAAGATGCGCTGTTTCTGGCAGACTGCAGACACGAGATTCCATTGGCTGAACGGGTCAATATGGTATATATGTCTACTGTGGTGACCCATGGCCACGGAGAAGGAATCGTGACAGCTACGGGCATGGCCACGGAGATCGGCAGGATCGCCTCCATGATCACAGATGCGGAAGAGGAAATGACACCGTTACAGAAACGTCTGGGGGATATGGGAAAGCTTCTGAGTATTTTATCTCTGGGAGTATGTGCGGCATTGTTTCTGCTGGCGGTATTTCAACACAGAAATATTCCGGAAATGCTGCTGGTTGCAATTTCCCTGGCGGTGGCTGCGGTGCCGGAAGGGCTGCCGGCAGTGGTGACGATCTGTCTGGCATTGTCAGTGACCAGAATGGTCAAAGTACATACGATCATCCGCAGACTGCCTTCCGTTGAGACTCTGGGAGCGGTCAGCGTGGTCTGCTCGGATAAGACCGGCACACTGACCCAGAACCGGCTCACGGTGGAAAAATGCTGGTGGTATGATGTGCTGGAGGATGCTGCCGGCAGCAATGGCAGGGGAGAATCCCGATGCGTACAGGAGATGCTCCGGGGAATGCTGTTGTGCAACGATGCTTCCCTGCAGGGAGAGCAACGGATCGGAGATCCAACGGAACTGGCGCTCTTAGACTTCGGAGAGAAGATGGGGATGCATAGAGAACGTCTGGAGAAGCAGTACCCCCGCTATGATGAAAAGCCTTTCGATTCGGACCGGAAGATGATGACGACCTATCACAGAATCCCGAAAAACGGAGGGCATAAGGGAAGCATTGCCTATACGAAGGGGGCACCGGATGTGATCGTACAGCACTGCACTCATATTTTACAGGACGGAAGAAGTGTGCCAATGACAGCCGGACAGAGAAAAAGGATCAGTGAGGTTGTAGAACTCATGAATTCCCTGGCGCTTCGGACACTGGCGGCAGCACAGAGCGGAAACACTCCCGGGTGTGGGGAAGAAGGTATGACATTCCTGGGAATCGTGGGGATGCGTGATCCTGCCAGACCGGAGGCGGAGGAAGCGGTGGAGATTTTCCGCCGTGCAGGTGTATCTACAGTAATGATCACCGGGGATCATGTGGATACCGCCTATGCCATTGCCAGACAGCTGGGGATTGCAGGGCATCGCAGTCAGTGTATTACAGGGGAAGAACTGAATCATCTGGATGATGCTTCTTTTGCCAGGAGGATCAGGAATATCAGGGTTTATGCCAGAGTGACTCCGGCCCAGAAGGTACGGATCGTGAAGGGGCTGCAGCAGAATGGGGAGATTGTGGCCATGACAGGGGATGGTGTGAACGATGCTCCTTCTCTGAAAGCAGCAGATATCGGTGTAGCCATGGGAACCGGCGTGGATGTGGCTAAACAGGCGGCGGACATGATATTGACGGATGATAATTTTGCAACGATTGAAAAGGCAATCGAGGAAGGCAGAGGCGTCTATGAAAACATCCGCAAGTCGGTGATATTTTTACTGTCTTCCAATCTCGGGGAACTGATGACCATGTTCGCAGCAGTGGCTCTGGGGCTGGCTTCCCCTCTAAAATCCAGTCATATACTGTGGATCAATCTGATCACGGATTCCCTTCCGGCGTTGGCACTGGGAGTGGATAAAAATGACGGAAAAAGCCTGATGCGCTGTCCTCCAAGAAAAGCAGCGGAGAGTCTGTTCGCCCGGGGCGGAATGGCCTGTACCTTACTCTATGGAGCGCTGATCACCGGTATCGGTCTGGCGGCATTTCTGGTATTGCCCTGTGGGATCCTGGCAGGCAGGGGAGAACTGTCCTGGAATCTGTCTGACTGGGTGGAGGGACTTCGTGAATTACTGTCCCGGGAAAAAATACTTGCCCGATCCCAGACCTATGCTTTTACAGTACTGGGAATGTGCCAGCTGTATCATGCAGTGGGAATGCGGGATATGCAGAAGTCCGTATTTGCCATGAGACCCTGGGATAATCCGCTGATGGTGTTGGCCTGTGTTATTGGATTTGCGCTGCAGTTTGCGGTAACGGAAGTACCGTTTCTCATCGGAGCGTTCGGAACCTCCCATCTGTCCGGACAGGAATGGCTGCTATTGAATGTACTGGCAGCATTTCCACTGCTGGCTCATGAGCTGGTAGTGATGTTACGGAAGTGAGTACGCTTATCCGGGCTTACCGACGATTCAGAACGATAATTCGCCCTATAACTTCAGGCAGATATTCCTGCGTATGCAAGCATCTGCCGAATACCCTGCCTGAAGCTACATGGCTCTGAATAGTCGTAATATTCAGAACCCCATTCGCAAAATCGCATCTCCGATGCTTTCCTTTTGCTCATGTGGTTACTTCGCCACATAAATATAGCCAGAGGATCTTACGAATGCAAGCATTCGACGTTCCTCCGGTTATATTTACGTGGCTCTGAATATTTACAAAAAGTTAACATTTTCCTTGTATGGAGTTTATAGTCAATAGTTACAATAAAATTGACAAATAACTTTCATGGGAGGGCAATGTGATGAAAATTATCAGAAAAACAGCGATTGTTATGCTTCTCTGCCTCTATTTTCTGACATATGGTGTATTGCCGCAGGTACAGGCCGCAGGTAAAGACGCTCCTGTGATCGTGGTAGCGCATCGGGCGGGGGCAAAAGTAGCTCCGGAGAACACGGTGGCGGCCTTGGAACAGGCCATCCGGGATGGAGCGCCTATTGCAGAGATTGATGTGCAGCAGTTGTCGGACGGAACCCTGATCGTTATGCATGACAGTAATTTTAAACGGACCACAGGAGAGGATATCTGCGTATGGGATGCGGAGGCAGATGCTCTCAAAACCCTGGAAGTGGGCAGCGGTTTTTCGGCAGCATACCGGGGAGAACAGATCCCGACACTGGAAGAAATGCTTGCCTGTGCCAGAGGCAGGATCACTCTGATGATCGAACTGAAATATACCGGACAGGAGGATGCACTGGAGGAAAGCGTGTTGACTCTGCTGCAGGATTATGATATGGTGGATGAGTGTATTATAGGCTCCATGAACAAGGGAATCCTGCAGAAAATGAAGGAGCTGGAACCGGGGATTTCAACAGTTTTTATTGCCCATGATCTGGAAGAAGAGGATTATGAGCTGGACTATGCCGACAGCTATAGCATCGAGGGGAGAAATCTTACAGTGGATATGGTAGATGCCATTCATTACTGCGGAAAGTCGGTATACGGGTGGACAGCCAATACTTCCGGTGCCATGCTTCGGATCGTAAACTGTGGGGCGGACGGTGTGATCACGGATGATGTGAGATTATTACAGACATTTTTGAGAGAACAGGCTTGCCGTAAAGCGTTTGCAAGTGTATACTGATTAGTTATAAAGAGGGGAAGAATACGGAAGCAGGTTGGTGTATATGAGTAAAATATGGGAATTTTTCGAGAATCTGGGTGAATATGTATATGTGGCAGATGCAGAGACTCATGAATTGATATATATGAACAAGAAGACTCTGAAGAGCTATGGATTTCAAAGTCTTGAAGAGATCATCGGGTTAAAGTGTTATGAGATATTGCAGGGAAATTCTCTGCCCTGTGGCATGTGTAATAATGAACAGTTAAAGCCGGGTTTTTTTAAGGAATGGGAATATTACAATCCGCTGCTGCGAAGAGAACTTCATATCAAGGACACACTGGTAGAAGAAGACGGGAGAAAATACCGTATGGAAATCGCCATAGATTGTGGCAATCTGAATGGGAGAGGGCACAAATCCGAAGATTACCGTAATATGGAGGTTGCGTTGAATGAAGCCATCCGTGTGGCACAGCGGCAGGAGAGCATGGATCAGACATTGCAGGTGCTGCTGGAATTCGTCGGAAAGAATCTGGAAGCGGGACGGGCCTATATTTTTGAAAAGGATGACCACGATCATGACCACAATACATACGAATGGGTAGCCAAGGGAGTCGCACCGGAAAAGGATACCCTTCAGGACCTACCGCCGGAGATCTGTGCGGAATGGTATCGGAAGTTTGATGAGAATCAGAGTTTTGTCACAGAGAATCTGGAAGAAATGAAAGATGTGGATCCGCAGATGTATGAAGTTCTGGTAAGACAGAATATTCATTCCCTGGTGGTGGTTCCGCTTTATGATGATGGGAAAGTAATCGGCTTCTACGGAGTAGACAATCCTTCGACCAGATATTTTGAATTTGTGTCGGAGATGCTGCAGATCATGGGACACTTTATCGTATCGTCCCTGAAGCAGAGAAATCTGGTACGGGAGCTGGAAGTGATGAGCTATTCGGATCCGCTGACGACATTGGGGAACCGTTATGCTATGGAGAGGTACATTGAGCAGGTGGACCATACCGAGCCCATCGGCGTGGTATACTGTGATATTACAGGATTAAAACGGATCAATGACAGTGAAGGACATTCCGCCGGAGACCGCCTGATCCGCAGGTGCTGTGACTGCCTGAAACGTGTATTTGAGGGAAATGGAATGTTCCGTATCGGCGGAGATGAACTGGTGGTTCTGTGCACTGGAATTTCTGAAAAGGAATTCTATCAAAAGGTGGAGGAATTAAAAACAGAGCTGGCAGCTCATGATGTCTCCATGGCAGTAGGAGCAGCGGTGAACACTCTGGAAGCCGTGGGAAAGGATCATCTGCTGACGGAGTCCGAGAGACGGATGTATCAGGACAAGGCAGAATACTATCGCAGTACAGGGCTGGACCGCAGAAAGGTCTGAATTCTGAAATATCATTTTAAAAATTTATGTGTTGAGAATTTCTATCAGGCAGTTCCCTTGACGGGAACTGCTTTTTTCTATATTATTTATATAGGTTAGATAAAACTAACTCAGTGACTTTTGGATGGCAGGAGGTGAAGCGCTGATTGAGTCAGGAAACGTGGGAGATCCTGTGTGAAATGGAAGCAGACGATGTGGAACTACAGTTGGCTTTGCAGTGTGCACCGCTGATCACGGGACTTAAGATTTCCAATCTGCTGACGATTTCCCCGGAAGGCTTTACACAGGTGGGAAGGATCGTTGAAGGCAGTGTGCTTTCCCTGTATCCCTTGTTGGAGACAGAGGAGAAAATGGTAATACTGTTGTATCGGGAAGACCGGCTGGAAAAGTATCTGAAAATGCCGCAGGTACAGAAACTGCTGCGGGAGGCAGGGTACGAATCCGATCGACTGGAGGATATTTTGCCGGTATTTTGCGATCGTTATGAAACCTATGCAGAGAGAGGGAAGCCGTTCCCCCACGAACTGGGATTGCTGTTAGGATATCCCCCGGAGGATGTGGAAGGATTTATCAGACATCAGGGGAAGAACAGCCTCTGCACCGGTTATTGGAAAGTATATGCGGATAAAGAAGGAAAACAGAGACTTTTTGAAAAATATGAATATGCCAGGGAAAATTTGATCCAGCTGTTGCATTATGGATTAAAGATGACAGAAATCATAGATATCTGCGGATGTACCGCAGCATAGAAACAGGCACGGAAAGGTGCGGAAGGGAAGGAAAAATAAATGGATAAGATTTATGTAGTATTCTGGACACAGGGTGGTAACACCCAGGCTATGGCAGAGGCCATCGGAGAGGGTATCCGGGAAGCCGGGAAGGAAGCGGAGGTAGTATTTGTGACCGGCGCCAACCTTGACGAACTAAAGGCTGCTCCCAAGTTTGCACTGGGCTGTCCCGCGATGGGAGCGGAAGTCCTGGAGGAATCCGAGATGGAGCCTTTTGTATGTGATGTGGAAGGCTTTGCTTCCGGCAAAAAGATCGCACTGTTCGGTTCCTATGGCTGGGGAGACGGTGAGTGGATGAGAGACTGGACCACCCGTATGGAAGCAGCAGGAGCTACTGTGTTGAACGGTGAGGGCCTGATCTGCCATGAGACACCGGACGAGGATGGCCTGTCAGAGTGTAGAGAACTTGGTATACAGCTGGCAAACGCATAAGGTATCTGAAAGTAAATAAGACAACATAACAAAAAGATTCATTCCCCGGGTGGAGAGTGAATCTTTTTGCTATATGTATGTGCTATGCTTTTTTGCTACCACTTAAATAATAGCGTTCCTGTGCCACGGTCTCGGGAACCGGAATATTACCGTTTTGCAGCTTTCGGGTCAGAACATCCAGATGATGTAAGCCTTGGGCTACCTTGATCTTACGGCGATCCAGAAGATCGGCATACAACGGGTTCTGAGCCAGCGTATTGCAAATATCCTCCGGGAACGGGCAGTAGGTGAACATGATCTGACGGGCTACTTTGTTCAGTCTCGGGGATCCGGCACCTTCGAAGAGCACCCAGATCATATAATCCCTTACGAACATTTCCTTGAAACTGTTCTTGGCACGCTGCAGGCTGGATTTTACCTTTTCCTTGGCCTCTGTACTCAGATCATGGTTCTTGCGGTAGAACTGGATATAATCGAAATATTCACTGGTCAGGGAACTGATGGAGACATCGTTCCAGCGGTTACCCTGGACTCTCTTGCACAGCTCCCAACGGAATTCACCGGTCAGGTGGGTGAAGGTCGTCTTCAGATCCTCCAGATGGAAAATGGAGAAGACCATACGACCGGGGCTGTTACGGCGCTTGCCCTCAATTTCCTGCCACATGACACCGCGGATACCGACGTTGGGCATCAGGATGATGTCCGGCAGATATTCCAGATGAATTGTCTCCTTACCCATGACATCTATGTGCTCCATATCCAGACTTTCTCTATAGAATGCCGTGTAATCTACCCGGCGGATCTCCTCGAGAATCTGGGAGACACGGGAAACGGTGACATAGGAGCTTTCCAGATCCTTCAGCACATCATCTGCGCAGAACAGCGGACAGAAAGTAGTGATCCGCCCGAAGGTAATCTTGTTGACCTGAGGGAACATATTCCGGAGCTCGTAATTGACCTTGGCCATGGGATTGTTCTCCAATGCCTTGAGCTCTGCATCCGTAATATTGCCACCGACCTTTTGTTTGTGAATATAATCGGAATAATCCTGGTCAAATTCGTTCCGGCTGGGAGATTTCTTCCCGCGGAAGATGGCCATCAGCCAGTCATAAAAGGTATAGACACCGATATCGCTGTGATCCGACATAGCTTCTGCTATGCGGTACAGGGTGACTGCATTTTTCAGACCGGCCAGCTCCTCATCCACATAACCGAAATACAGAAACATTTTGACCGGCATGGGAATGTTCGGCTGTTCCAGCGTCTGGGTGAACAGGAGGGAGTAGAGCAGATAAAATTCTTCGGTCAGCTGTCTGCGTAAAAGAGCGACATCCTGATCCTGGGAAGCCCGGTCGGACAGCAGCTTGTAAGCGTGGACATGCTGACGGAAGCTGGTCACGGTATCCAGATCCGAACCGGCGTAATCCAGAATAGTGTTCAGCGATCCGGCAAGCTTGCCAAGGATCTCGGAATCTCCGGAAGAACCTGCCTCAGCGGAATCATTGGATTCCATGAGATTCAGGCTGCTCTGGAAGGTCTGGGATCTGGAGGCAAACAGTTCCTGATCGATGAAGGACAGATCGCCGGCCTTAGAAAGCATACGGTGAATGCGGTCGTAGACCGCCTTGCTGTCTTCATTATCCTGTCCCAGTTTATAGAACAAAGAAGTATAAAAATCAAAAAGATCGTTGCCGGATTCCCGGAAATAGAAGGAACCGACCTGCTGCAGATAGTGGAACTGTTCCTCCAGGCTCTGGTAAGTACGGCGGAAGTCCAGACTTCCCTTACGCAGCATACCAATGGACAGATCCGACTCCTGTACCAGGATCCGGTAATTGTCCGAAGCCAGGATCCTGCTTAAGCCCATGTAATAGCCGTTCAGCCAGATGTCCGGTGAATCATCCCCAAGAAAAGCATTCAGCTCATCGAAATGTTCCAAGGATCTCGCCTGCAGACGGTAACGGCTACACAGTGTATCTGTCTCTTATACACATCT
>ENA-OZJY01000614-OZJY01000614.1-human-gut-metagenome-genome-assembly--contig:-NODE-614-length-10778-cov-6.794554_pt1 | contig 10778 bp, 10 predicted proteins | sample MGYA00244823_ERZ653757 | MGnify/ENA primary metagenome ERZ653757 (study PRJEB26926, sample SAMN06165282) | human gut metagenome | biome: ENVO:00009003; feature: ENVO:2100002; material: ENVO:00002003... | reverse complement strand
GAGATGTAGCTCCGTCTCGTGGGCTCGGAGATGTGTATAAGAGACAGGGATGGAGTCGTGGTTTGTGCAGTAAGGGTATATAAGGGAACAGATGATAACAAGCCCTGTAATAAAAATAGTTGTATTTTCTTCATTTAGTTTTTAATTATGTTGTTTTTTCCCTATTAAACATCTTGTTTTAAAACCCTGATTTCTTTCTGGTTTGACTGAATCGTTGGTCCGATCGGATTGGACGATGAGGCTTTGTGCCACTGTCTGACTCAATATGACAAAACTGTCTGATAGTTGCATAAAAAGGGTCAATTACTATTTTGTTTCAAAAGTATATAAAAAAAACTATTTGGTAGAACAAAGCCGACTTAATTTTAAGCTTTATCATTTTTCATCCAACTTTTTTTGTAATTTTGCACAAAATCCGTAAAGAGAAGACACATGACAACAAATATAGAAATAGCCCGTAAAATAGCCGAAGTTAATTGCCCGTTGAGTAGGGAGAGTGTACATGCATTGGCTGAGATTGTGGTGTGTAAGAAGTACCGTAAAGGGGAAATTGTGTTGAAGGCAGGAGAAGTGTGCAAGGCTATGTTGTTTATTGAAAAAGGATTGCTCAGACAGTTTTACTATAAATATGATAAAGATCTGACCGAACATATCGGCTATGAAAACGGAATGATTATTTGTATTGAAAGTTATTTTAAGCAAGAACCTACACGTCTGATGGTAGAGACTTTGGAACCTTCTGTGGTGTGGGAGCTTCCCAAGGCTCAGATAGAGGAACTTGCTTCTAAATATGATGATATCGAACAGCTTTATCGCAAATTCATAGAGCATTCATTGATAGAATCGCAGATTAAAGCTGATGCACTTCGATTTGAGCCGGCTCATGAACGGTATAATAAATTGCTTCGTCTGCATCCTGAGATTTTAAAAAGAGCTCCGTTGGTATACATTGCTTCTTTGTTGCAAATGACGCCCGAAACACTGAGTCGTGTCCGTTCGTCATTGCTTTAACTGCTTAGAATTGGTATAATAGTCCTACACGCGTTTCGAAGGTTTTGTATTGTACATCTTTGTGATACGTGTAGTGTGTATGTCGGTAGAAATAAGAGATTTCCATGTTTGCTTTAAAGTGGCGGCTTAAGTTCAGTTCGATAAGTGGATTGACTACAGCCAGCATCACGTTTCCTTTGTCTCCCTGTGCGTTCAGATAGAGCGGATTGGTATTTTCGAGGTCTTTGTGCTCGTATCCTTTCCAGGTGAAGATTTGGTAGAGATGCAGGTTGAGTGCAAACTGTCCGTAGCGTCCGAAGTCAAGAAGGGTTTTGTTTTTTACGCTATAACCGCTACCCATATTGTAATTACGGTCGATAACATTATAATAGTCGGTCAGGCTGCCACCCAGCAGGATAGCACTCAGAAATACACTTTGTTCCAAATTGACGAGACTGTTCATGCGTGGAAATTTATAGATGATGCCGGGGCCCACACTGGCAGCTTCCGATATTTTATACGGAATGCGCCCCGAACCGTTAATGATTTCTTCTGAATCGAAATAATTGAAATGCTGGAAGACGCCAAACATCATTTCCATGCCGGTACTGGTTTTCAACGGAACTCCCCATAATTTTCCTAAAAGATTAATTTTGCTGATAAGCGGTTGGTTGGGAGAAAGCCCCAGTGTGGCTGTAGCAGTGAAATAATCATAAGGAGCATCATTTATTTTATCGAAAGGGTTGCCGTAGACTGCTCGAAATTCCAAATAGGGATTGTGCTCTCCGCGAAAAAGGTAATTGTTATCTGCCAGGTAGCGGTCACCGGCACTGATAGAGAATTGGATAGGGATGCGTTCGTAATCATGATATTTGTAATGAGAGCGTTTCACTTTCCACATGTCACCGGTTATCATGCGGTTGATGCCACGCATGGGACAGATCAGAGTTCCCAAGAATTCACGGGTAAATCGCCCGAACCCACGCTTAGAGTCATCCAACACCAATGAAGACAGGCGGTGTGTCATTTCGCCAAGTGCAATACCCCCAATGGTGGTTGCTATCAGGTCATTGATGGCGGGTGGTTCTACTTCGGCTGCAACTTCCCACATCAGACTTCCGGCAAAAGCGTACGGTGCCGATTCCCAAAAGTTCAATCCGTTGCTGCGGGCAGCGTTGAAGTAGAGATTACCGTGATAAGGGTGTGCAAACAGATTGGTAGAGAACTGGTCATTGTCCCACACAAAGCCGTGTTTGATATTACGACGGATACTGTTGATACTGATTTTCGCAAAATCTTCGTTCATCACATACCGGTCGAATGCCCATACTCCCACATTCATGCCGACTGTTTCGGCAGCAGCACGCCACGGATACTTTTTCTGCATGTGAGGGTCGGTGAAAGTATAAATGGAGTCGGGGTGGTGAAGTACTTGTGCCGCCCCGATGCCATTGCTTAAAGCCAAAAGACAGACTAATGCAATTTGTTGGATTTTCATTTCGTTAGGATTTAGGATGCAAGCCGGATGTCTCCGGACATTTATAGTACTCTGTTAGAATAGAACGACGCCTATTTCAATGATAGGCTTCTTCTCATAGAACTTATTCTTGTCGTAATATCGTGTCATACCGTATCCGCCCGAAGCAAATATGCTGAACTTGGGTCTTATCTTGTACTCTAAGTTGACACGTGCCTGCAAAGAATACATACGTTCGGGAGTTTCGGCATCTTCATTTTCAAAGTTTTCTATGTGGAAGTAACCAAGGTCACCACTGATTTCCAAATTTCCGGCGATGGGGTAGTGAAGTCCGGCACGGTAGAATACACATCCCGAGAACTTATCGTTCAGGTCAAGGTAGTGTGTACCGATACCAAGCAGGGTATAAGTGGTGCGGTTCTTGAAGCGGACGGCGGCATTCATTTTACTGGTGTTACCACCGAACAACATCAGCTGGATGCGGGTTTTGGGGTTGATGTTCACTAATCCGATTTTATGTGCGGTAGTATCTTTGCTGTGATTGATAATGCCAATCTGTACACCTTTCACATGACCGCCGCAAAGATTGAGCAGGCCGATTTGGGCACCACTTACTTCACCGGCATAGTTGCCGGGAGCAAATTGTATCCCGCTCAGTTTGCCCTGACATACATTGGTAATACCCGATACTTGCAATGCATTCTTTGTTTCAACAGCAATATTCACGGCTCCGCAGAGTTGCAGTCCTTTTATTTTTGCAGCGGCAATATTACTGATGGCAGAAAGTTGCATACCATTGACATTGATACCCACATTGCCTATTGCTGCTATTTGTGCTCCTCTTGCTGTTCCTCCGCTGATATTCAGTATACTCGAAATCTGTGCTCCGTCCGTTTTCTCGGCCGATACGTTCATCAAACCGCCAATGGCTATACCGCTTTGCGACTTTCCGGCAATGTTGGCAAGTCCGGCTATTTGTAAACCTTGTGCCTGATCATCGGCAAGATTCATTAATCCACCGATGGTTACACCGCGTGAAGTATTTCCGGCTATATTCCCCAATCCTGAAATCTGTATGCCGTTTGCACGGTTTCCTGCCACGTTCATCAAACCGCTGAGCATGACTCCATTGGCATTTGCACCTGCTACATTGGCAATACCGCCGAGCTGTATACCCGATGCATGACGACCGGTGATGCTTGCCAGGCCGGAGACTTGAAATCCTGTCATGTCACTTTGCACCACACTGGATATGGCATTGATGCCCACACCTTGCAGGCGATAGATATTAGTGAGCAAACCCAAATTCAGATAGGTCGTTTTTATACTGTCTTTTTTGGCGGAAATATTAAGGGAAATGTTAGGCCCTTTTTTAAGTTTGTTCTTTTTTTGAGCAATGGCAGGAGTTGTGAGCCCTGCGCAACATCCTAATAAGATAATTGCTGCGATACGTTTTTTTATTTTCATATTGTTTGGTTATTTGCGCACAAATTTAATCAAAAAAAACGAATGCGTCTATTGATATAATGTGTAAATGTACCAAATATTATCGTCCCATGGATTGTGAGGAGAGCTCCTTACGGCCATGGGACGATGAAATGTATGTTCTGTCTTTATTTCACTTCTTGATAAAGAAAACGTTTAATGCTCTTCTTGGGCGTTTTTTCAAACTCTTCAGGGTAAATCTTTACGCGGGTGATTTGAGAATAGGCGGGAAGTTCGGCATTGAGTGCTATCCGGTTCTCTTCCATGGCTTGTGTAATGGCATCATTATTCATTCCATGCGCAAAAGCATCATCAAAATCAGGATATACTAAAGCTGCCAGTTTACCATCTGTTTGCTGAATAATAATACTTTCGGCTACGAACGGCATATTGTTGAGCTTATCTTCTATTTCTTCGGGGTAAATATTCTGACCTGAGGCACCGAGTAGCATGTTCTTGCTGCGTCCTTTGATGGTGATATTACCCTCTGCGTCCATAATACCTAAGTCACCGGTGTGCAACCAGCCCTCCTTGTCTATGACTTCGGCGGTGGCTTCGGGGTTTTTATAATATCCCAGCATTACGTTCGGTCCCTTGCAGATAATTTCTCCTACAATATTTTCAGGGTCAGGACTTACTATTTTCACTTCCATACGTGGAGCAACTTTGCCGCAAGAACCGGTTTTAAAGCGTTTCCAATCTTCATAACAGATGATAGGGGCACATTCGGTCATTCCATAACCGACGGTATAGGGAAAATCAATGCTCTTTAAGAATTGTTCTATTTCCTGATTGAAAGCTGCTCCGCCTACAATGATTTGATAGAAATTGCCGCCAAATGCCTGTATCATCTGTTCGCGTACGGTAGCCTTAATCTTATCATTGATAATAGGAACTTTCAACAGTATTTTCATGGCCGGGCTTTCCAGTTTGGGGAGCACGTTCTTCTTAATAATCTTTTCAATAATCAAAGGAACAGCCACCACGAGGTTGGGCTTGATATCGGCAAATGCCTGAAAGATAATTTTCGGACTGGGCATGCGGGTGAGGAAATAGATATGGCAACCGACACAGAATTCATACAGGAACTCGAATGCCAATCCATACATATGCGCCATTGGAAGCATAGATACCAGTTTGTCACCGGGCTTCATGGTCAGTACATCAAAAGCAAACTGGGTGTTCGACCAGAGGGCGCGATAGGGAATCATGACTCCCTTAGAATAGCTGGTAGTTCCGGAAGTATAATTGATGACTGCCAACTCTTCGGGTTTATCGCGACGGTAACTTACGTGTTCGCGTCTGAAATTGCGAGGAAACTTCTTTCCGAACAGTTCATTCAGATGATCGCGGGCATAGTCGAGCCGTTCGCTGCGAGATACCAATAGAGTAAAATCATTCATCAGCAATACGCCTTCAAGCAGAGGCATTGCATTCTCATTCAGATTCTCCCATACCATATCGCCTACTAATAAGAGGCGTGCTTCGGAATGATTGACGATGTTATGAATATTGTCGGCCTTGAATTCGTGAAGGATAGGAACGATGACGGCTCCGTATGTGATGGTGGCCAGGAAAGTAACGCCCCAATGCGAACTGTTGCGACCGCAGACGGCTATTTTATCACCTTTCTTGATGCCGCTCAGTTCAAAAATAATATGTAGTTTCTCTATTTTGCGGGCAACATCTTTATATTGCAATGTGGCTCCTTTATAGTCGGTGAGGGCATCTAAATCCCAGTTTTTCTGTATGCTGTCTTCCAGGAAGGCAATAAAACTCTGCTCCATAATGTTCTTTTCGTTGGTTTATATTTGCACATTATTTAATCAAATGTGCAAATATAAGCTTTTATTATAAGGATACAAACTAAAAGGGAAGCAATTTTAGTAAAACAGAGGAAAGGAAAAAGAGGGTGTGTCAAAACTAAACCGGGCTATCCAATTGTCAGCTGTAGGGGCAGGGTTTACCTGCTCAAAGACACAAAGCAAACTGTTTTGGGCGAGCGGGCCTCGTCCCTACGAACTAAACGACAGCATTATCCACGTTCTGACACACCTCTTTATACAAAGAGATTTTGTTATTCTTTGCTACTGAAATACTTCATAAACTGAGTACGTTCGAAAGGATTACTTTCACCGGTAGACAAAGCATTCATTTCACTTTTGAATTCGCTGATGGTGTTATATCCTTGTTTTTTCATCCATTCACTTAATTCTTCGGTCATGGATTCTATGAAATTTTCGCCTTTCTGATAGATAACACTACATACTTCTACAGCCGAAGCACCTGCCAGAATTGCTTTTACCATCGCTTTGCCATCGTGTACACCACCCGAAATGGCATAATCAATTTGTGGTACTTGTGCTGAAGCAATAGCTGTCCAGCGCAAACCGTTTGCCAGGTCCGAAGGATGGCTGAACACTTCCCCCGAAGAATAACTCTTGGTTTCGATATTGATGTCGGGCTGGTAGAAACGATTGAATAACACTACTGCTGCAGCTCCATTGGCATAAAGTTGGTTGATTAGCGCAATGGGGTTGGTAAGGTTAGTTCCCAGTTTGATGATGACAGGAATGGATACATGCTTTTTTACGCTACTCAGGATATCGATGTGTCGTTGCTCGAACGCCCCGTATTGATATTCCTTTTCGGTTTGCAGCGAGAGAATATTCAATTCCAGAGCATCGGCACCGGCATCTTGCATGGTACGTGCGAAGTCTGTCCATTCCGAGCTGCTGAAACAGTTGATACTGGCAATGATGGGAATGGTACAGAGGCGTTTGGTCTCTTGAATCAGGTCAATATATTCTTTGATGGCATGCGAACGAACATAGGTACTCAGGTAATCTCCTGCTTCGGGAGAATCATAAGTAGCCATGTGATGAGCCTGCATCATGATTTGTTCTTCAAAAACAGATTTCAACACGATGGCTCCGGCACCGGCCAATTCTAACTTTTTGTTTTTTTCAGCACTGTTAGTCAGACTGGAACTGCTGATAATAACAGGATTGCGTAAAGACAATCCGGCAAAAGAGGTCTTTAATTGAGTCATAAAATAGTAGTTTTAATAGTTTCGCTCTCCAAAGATTTTGCTGCCTACTCTGACCATCGTGCTTCCTTCCCGGATAGCGATGGGATAGTCGTGCGACATACCCATTGATATTTCCTTGAAACTCTCTGTATCAGTAAAATAGGTTCGCTTTATTTCTTTGAAGAATGTATTTAAGGAACAAAATTCTTTCTTAATTTGTTCTGTGTCATCGATATTGGTTGCCATACCCATGACGCCGCTGATTTGGATATGATGCAGTTCTTTCCAATCTCCTTTTTGGAGCATTTCCCTACATTCATCAAAGCTGAAACCGAACTTGGTCTCTTCTTCGGCGATATGGATTTGTAGCAGGCATGGAATGACACGGCTGCACTTTTGGGCTTGCTTGTTGACTTCAACCAACAATTTATAAGAATCAATGCCGTGTATCATGGCTACGTATGGAGCCATATACTTGATTTTATTTGTTTGCAGGTGGCCGATGAAATGCCATTCAATATCTTTGGGCAGCGTTTCATATTTCTGAGTCATTTCCTGCACTTTGCTCTCGCCGAAGATACGTTGTCCGGCAGTGTATGCTTCTTCAATCGCCTCATTGGGATGAAACTTGGATACGGCTACCAGGCGGACACCGGATGGGAGGTCGGCCAGAACTTCTTTTAAATTTGCTTGAATGCTCATATATAATCTATAATTTGGTCTGTCTGAATAATCTTTATTCGGTTTTTCCTGCGTCGGGAAACTCCGGTTTGACGTTTGGCTCTCCGTCATAAGGATAAACATCCATGAGGGCTGTTTCGGCAACGGATGCGATAACGTAATCGGCCATGGTTCCTTTCATGCCTTCGTCCAGCTTCTTCACTGCGTCACGCAAATCAGCAGCCTGAACAAGTACCTGTGTAGAAGTTTTCTTTTCGGCTCCGCTTTTCTCGTCCAGCGTGATGAAGAACAGCTTACATTTAAACCAGCGGTCGGCAGCATCTTCTTCGCAGAAGAATAGTTCGCTATAGTTGGCACGCTTGATGTCCGACACTGTAAACTCACCGCTGATAAACGGTGTTATTTCTTCGATGATGCGTGCCTCTGCTTCGGTAAAGCTCAGCGCATCAACTAAATAAGGCTCTGTTACTTTTTTGTTCATGCCATTTTCCATGACTTTTTCGTAACGTATCTTGCATTCAAACCATGTATGCATCATAAGAGTTTAATGTTTTATTAAAAATTAAAATAGGACACAAAGATACTATTTTATTTAGTCTTCGTCCTCCATTTGCTTTAATTTCTTCATACTTTCGGTTGTCAATTCCGAAATAATTTCAGAGGAGAGGCGGGTAGTGAGGATAGGGTTCATGTTAAATTGTTCGCTTAACTCTCTTTGTATCTTATTTAACCGGCTGAAACCGTCAAGGCTTTGTTCCTGAAATGCTTTTTCACTGATATTCATTTTCTGAGGTGTGTACATAGCGGATATGATATTCTCAGCTCTCCGCCGAAACTCTTTTTTGAATATTCTTTCTGCCAGTTTGCGATGTTCTTCGGGATTGAATTCCAACGTGTCGGTGGGGAGCGGGCGTATGGAATCTGAAGGAAGTGGGATGCTGTAGCTTCTGTTTCTGTTGTCGGTTGTTTCCAATGTCTGACGGTTGATGTGTTTTACCTCCTCTATAAATTGTAATGTTTCCTTGTCGGCCGGTTCTTCCCGTAATCCATAGTAAGCAAGCAGAATGACGGTAACGGCAGCAATTCCCTTTATAACCTGTACCGACCGGTCAATGTAACGGGAAGCGCCAAAGGCTTTCTTCATTTCCTCTACATTGGTATATCGTTTGGTGGGTTCGGGGTGGGTGGCTTTAAAAATGACGTGCCGGATACCGGGGCTCAGATGGGAGTAACTGTAAAGGTACTCCATGACCTTGCCAAGCGAATAAATATCACACGCGAGTGTAGGAACGGTGTTTTCTTTAAAGAGTTCCGGTGCTGCATATTTTTCTTTAAAGATAAAAAAAGAAGGAGTATATGATACGTATATATTGGCTGGATTTGCCAAAAGCACATCATGCGTCCCTTTAGTAATAAAAATATTCTCGGGGCGGAGATCAAGATGGCAGATATTCCGAGAGTGAAGATAAGCAACGGCATCCATCAGTTGATTCATGATTTGCTTGAACTCAGTCACTGTATTAATTTGTAACACACCATCTAACAATGCTCTGTTGAGGGGGACGGCCGGTGTGTATTCAAAAGTGATGTACCACCCTTGCTCATCCTTTTGCAGACTAATATAATTTAATAAGTTGGGGTGAGCCCAACCCATTCCTTGCGTAGCTTCCGCAGCAAAGGCTTCCTGATAGGCAGCAATGTCGGCAAACTTTTTACAAGGTCGTTTTATAAATATCTTTTTCCCTTCATTATTGGTGCCGATACTAATCGGCTCTGTTACTTTCATTTTTTATTCTATTTGTTTACAACTGTTTAATTGCATGAATTCGTGTATCACTTGCTCGTGGTCACCCATCAAAACAATGTGGTGGTTGCCTAATGGATTACGTGTGAAATAATCAACAGGTTTTCCCAGACGGATGCGTATTTGTGTGCGGCAGGCATTGATGTAGTTGGTATTCTCCGTTAATTGTCCGCGTGATACAAAATATTCATCCAAACATTCTCCTCCGCATTTCAGTACAGTGATTTCCCCTTCATGCAGGATTCCCTGAATGGCCACGCCTGTTTCACTCTCAAAATGGTTGCGGATAATAAACCTGTCGGTCATTTTGGTAGCGATAGTACAGTGTGCCACAACCAGTTCGTTTTGTTCTTCATTGATAAATGACGGGTTTGCCATAAAACCGGTTTGATTGGTCAGCACTTTGGCGATGAGCATGGTAAAGATGGATTGCAAATCACCTTCACAACCGGCAGGAATCCCTTCGTCGTTCAATAAAGAGAGTGCCAGACAGCCGGTGGTTCCCAATTTCTCTATCAATGAAAAACAGGAGAGAGTGACTGCATCGAGATGCTTCTTCTCACAAATGATTCTGACGGCTTTGTAAAGCCTCATTGCTTTTAGAAAATCTTCGGGAGTTGCTTCACGGCAGGCTACTGCTTGTTTGACCAATACAGATGCCTTATAGCCGATATCATCATCGGTAATTTGATAATATAAACAATATATTTCTTCCATCGGGATATCGATATACTCAATCCCCCAACGTCGTTTTGCCAATAAATAATCTACATTGCTGGCAACAAGCCATGATGAAGGGTATCCGATAACGCCGATTCTTTTTCCTTTTATTTCACGTTTGGCAGCAAAAGCCTGATGATGGGATAATATCTGCTTAACCATGTGCATCGGGCTACCGTGAATAATACGTGCTTTCATTCCTTTGTTACGCATCCAAGTCGCTATTTCGAGCGAAGCTGCCAATGAGTTTTGCAGTCCGTCTGTAAGCAGCGTAATGGGGTAAGGAAGCAGGTCAAAGTGTTGGGTAACTGTTTTTTCCACCCCTCCAGAGGCTATAAAAGCCATTTTGTATGCGTCTTCCGGAATCGTTTCTACCTCTTTATAATGTATCAGATGGAGGGTGAAATATTTTTCGATTTCCACAAATAAATCTTTATGGCAATCGTATACAGATTCCATTTTGTTTAGGCCGGATTGAAATGTTATCAGGTATAGATTCATTTGATATTTTGCTTTGTTTTATAGGAACAAACATACGTGTTTTTTTTTAATAACCCTAAAAACTGTCTCTTATACAAATCTGACGCTGC
>ENA-OZJY01000606-OZJY01000606.1-human-gut-metagenome-genome-assembly--contig:-NODE-606-length-10814-cov-7.207733_pt1 | contig 10814 bp, 5 predicted proteins | sample MGYA00244823_ERZ653757 | MGnify/ENA primary metagenome ERZ653757 (study PRJEB26926, sample SAMN06165282) | human gut metagenome | biome: ENVO:00009003; feature: ENVO:2100002; material: ENVO:00002003... | reverse complement strand
TAATACAAGCATTGATTATCAGCAGATTATAAAAAGGAATAGTTCTAGAAGAACTTATCCTTTTAGAACTTTGAATTTCAATCAAACACTTTAAAATTCAATATTATGTTAAAACGACTGAAATCAGTTAGCATGTTATTGTTCTTGGGAACATTCTCTACAGGAACCATTTCTGCTGTTACAGCTTCCGAAGTTAACGCTTCTGCTATCGTACAACAAAATGAAACATGTAAAGGTATTGTGAAAGACGCCACGGGAGAATCCATTATTGGTGCTTCTGTAATAGTGAAAGGAACCACCAACGGAGCAATTACCGACTTTGAAGGTAATTTCGCCTTAACTAACGTGAAGAAAGGAGATATCATCGTAATCTCCTATGTAGGGTATCAAAAACAAGAAATCAAATGGAATGGTGGGACTCTCAATGTAGTGTTGAAAGATGACACAGAAGTCCTGAGTGAAGTTGTTGTTGTAGGTTACGGTATACAGAAAAAGGCTAACCTCTCCGGTGCCGTTGCACAAGTAAACAGCGATGAGTTAACCAATCGCCCTATTTCGAATGTATCAAGCGGTTTGCAAGGCTTGATGCCGGGTGTAACAATTACTGCAGGTCAGGGACGTCCCGGTGAAGACGGAAGTAATATCAGAATCCGCGGTGTAGGAACGTTGAATAATGCATCCCCCTATATCTTGATTGACGGTGTAGAAAGTGGTTCCATGAACGACCTTGACCCGAATGATATTGAAAGTATCTCCGTATTGAAAGACGCTTCTTCTGCAGCTATCTATGGTTCTAAAGCATCTAACGGTGTAATTTTGATTACCACCAAACGCGGAAAAACCGGTGCTCCCCGTATCTCGTACAATGGATATGTCGGTATTCAAAATGCAACGGCAACCATTGATCGTGTAAGCTCTGCCGATTATGCCAGACTGTACAATCGCATTGACGATGATAATAATAACCCACATCGTTATTCGGACGAAGACATCCGTTTATTCGAGAATGGTTCCGACCCATACGGACATCCTAATACCGATTGGAATGATGCTGCCTATAAAACAGGTGTTCTGCATAAGCACAATGTAAGCATCAACGGTGGTACAGAGAATGCAAGATATATGGCTTCTGTCGGTTATCTGGGGCAGACGGGTATCCTTCCGAATTCAGAACGCAGCCAGTTTAACGGACGTATGAATTTAGACGTAGATATAACCAAGAAATGGCATGTGCGTATGAATTTGTCCTATATCAAGAATGATTATAAAGACCCTAACTCAAACTATGATGGCGGTTCTTCAGACCAAATTATCCGTCAGCTCAACATCCTAAGCCCGATGATTCCTATCAAGAATGAAGATGGAACTTATGGTTCAACTAATGACGGTAACCCGATTGCATGGTTGGATTCAAAATCTACAGTAGACAAATATAACCAGAACTTTACCGGTATGTTGTCTGTTGATTACAAAATCTTGGATTGCCTTACAGCAACCGTATCGGGAGCTTATGTTAATGATGACCAACACTACAAGGCTTTCGTAAAGAAAATCAATAATGACCCGGCACAGGCCGCACGTCCTAACAGCTTAACTGAGTCATTTACAAACTGGACCCGGTATAACTTTGATGCTTTGTTGAATTTCGACAAGCAATTTGGTGATCACAACTTAAAAGCAATGTTAGGTTATCATGCAGAAGCATACGATGTACGCTACAATGATATGTACCGTGAAAATTTCCCAAACAATGAATTGGACGATATGAATGCAGGTGCAACTGCTACTCAAACCAATAGTGGTTTTACACGAGAATTGAATATGTTATCATACTTTGGTCGTATCAACTACGATTATAAAGGAAAATATTTATTCGAAGCTAACTTCCGTGCCGATGCATCTTCTCGTTTTGCTCCGGGCAACCGTTGGGGATACTTCCCTTCATTCTCCGGTGCATGGCGCATCAGTGAAGAATCATTTATGGAAACCTTAAGAGACAGTTGGTTGTCAAGCCTTAAGATTCGCGGTTCTTGGGGTCAGCTGGGAAACCAGGATGCTTTGGGAAACGGTACTCCGACCGGAGGAGACTACTATCCATGGATGAATACATACAACCTCGGCGCCAACTATCCGTTCGGAGGTTCGTTAGTGACAGGATACTATCAAGGTTCATACAAAATGGCTTCTCTTTCTTGGGAAAAAGCTACCACTTGGGGTATCGGTATAGACTTCACTTTATTCAATAAGCTGACCGGTTCTATTGACTACTACAACAGAAAGACCACAGATATCATCATGAATGTCTCCGTACCTAAAGAATTTGCCTTGGGTGCATACAAAGATAATGTAGGTGCAATGAAGAATAGTGGTATTGAAGTTCAGTTGGCCTACAACGATACATGGAACGATTGGACCTTCGGTGTTTCGGGAAACTTTGCCTACAACAAGAATACCATTGAAAACTTGGGTGGAGTAGACCGTATGGCCGATGGCAGCTTCATGCGTGAAGTAGGTTCTCCTATCAATTCATGGTTCGTATATCGCACAGACGGATTTTTCCAGTCTGATGAAGAAGCTGCTGCATGGCAAGCCAAATACTCTGCAATGGACGGATATCCTTTCGGACAAGATTTCAAGGCAGGTGACTTACGCTATGTAGATGCAAACGGTGACGGTAAAATATCGGCTGATGACCGCGAGCTTTATAGAACCAAAGATCCGAAATTCACATTTGGCTTCAATATTAATGTCGGTTATAAGAACGTAGACTTGTCAATGAACTTCAATGGTGCTGCCGGTGTAGGATATGCATTTACCAAGGAAGCATTCGGTGAATTCTCCGGTAGCGCAGGACATCCGTCAACTGCCTGGTTGGATAGCTGGACACCCGAAAACAAAAATGCAAGCATGCCACGCATAGCAGAAGCACGTGTATCTCCAAGTGAAGCTTCGAATGTACTTTCCGATTTCTGGATTATGGACACAAGCTATCTCCGTATGAAAACCATACAATTAGGCTATACTCTTCCTAAAAATTGGATAGAGAAATGGGGTATTCAGAATCTGCGTGTATACTATTCAGCAGAAAACCTACTGACATTTGACGATATGCCAATCAATGTAGACCCTGAAACTGTCAGTGAACGTTTGTCTAGTTACCCTTTGAATAAAACACATTCATTCGGAGTCAACATTACATTCTAAACTTTTTATAATCACTTAATTAATACAGAATAATATGAAACGTTTATCAACATATTTATTAGCAGGTATCGCATTGCTGTCTGCTTCATGTTCAGATTTTCTGGATACAGCTCCGAAAGATGCCCTTTCTCCTGCAACAACCTGGAAAACAGAAACTGATGCCGAGAGTTTTGTAGTAGGTTGCTACAATGGATTATTAGATCCATCGTCCATTCTTTATTTAGATTGCGGTTCCGACATAGGTTACAATAATTTTTCATGGGAAGGATGGCGTCCTTGGGGAGACGGTTCCTTATCCAGCGGTAACACAGGTGCTTCATTCTATGATTTTGCCATTATCCGCCGTTGTAATACAGTGTTAGAAAACATCGACAATGTAGAATTCACTACTGCAGGTAAGAAAGAAGAACTGATAGCAGAAGCCAAAGCCATCCGTGCCTATAGATATTTCATTATGAACTGGTGGTATGGCGGTGTACCTATCATCGGTTCTTATACTACGGCCGAAGAAGCACAGGTACCGCGTAATACGGAAGCGGAAGTACGCGAACAGATTGCACAGGACTTGGACGATGCACTTACAGCCATCAACACCACTCCGGCAGCACGCGGACGTATTGCCAAAGGAGCAGTTTTGGCTACCAAAATGCGCGAAGCACTATATTACGGTGACTGGCAGAAAGCAAAAGATGCAGCTCAGGCTATCATCGATTTAAAACAATACGAACTGGATTCTGATTATGAAAACTTATTCAAACTGTCAGGCATAGATTCTAAAGAAATCATATTGGCAGATCAACGCCTCGAAAGTGTCTTCGGACTGGGCGTTATCGGTCAAATGTATAATAATGATGATGCAGGATGGTCTTCAATTGTTCCTACTCAAAATTTGGTAGACATGTATGAAATGGACAATGGTTTGACTAAAGAAGAAGCTACAGGCTATTATGATGCCAAACATCCTTTTGCCAATCGTGACCCGCGCATGGATATGACTATTCTTTATCCCGGACAAGAATGGAGAGGAAAGATATTGAATACACTGGATGAGAAGCTGGCAGACGGTTCAAAAAACAAGAACTTTCCTACTTATACAGACAATGCCTCAAAAACAGCTTTAACATGGGCCAAATATCTAGATCCATACGAACAGTATTCTAATATTTGGAATACAGCTGCCTGTGTTATCATATTCCGTTATGCAGAAGTACTGTTAAGTTGGGCAGAAGCCGAAAACGAATTAAACGGTCCATCAGATCAAGTGTACAACTATATCGACCAGATTCGTGAACGCGTAGGTATGCCTAAAGTAGTCAGAACTAAATATGATACTCAGGATAAATTACGTGAATTGATTCGTCGTGAACGTTGCGTAGAATTTGCAGGTGAAGGTTTACGCCGTGCAGATATCCTGCGTTGGAAAGACGCCGGTGGCAAGATGTTGGCAGAAACTTTAATGAGCGGTGATTTAAAACGTATTACCGGTGCTATCAATTACAGTGAAACCGATCCGTACAAACGTGCAGAAGTTACCGGCACAGCAACCATTGAAACACGTAAGTTTGCTCCGAAGAACCGTTATTTGCCATTCTCTCAAACGGACGTACTTGATAAGAATCCGAACATCAAACAGAATCCCGGATATTAATCTATCATAACAGAGAAAAATAACATTCATAGAAAAAGGGAGTGTGCCAAAACTAAACCGGCCTATCCCATCGTAGCTGTAGGGGCAGGGTTTGCCTGCCCGAAGACACAAAGCAAACTGTTTTCGGGCGAGCGAACCTCGCCCCTACCAACGAAACGACAGTATTATTCACGTTTTGACACACTCTTTTTCTATGACAGCACGACTTAAACTATCTCTTTCCCGAAAGGAGTAAGTGCCAGTCCAGCCAACTTGAAATGTTGCAAACCAAATGGAATACCGATAATAGTGATGCATAATAACAAACCAAAAGCTAAATGAGACAAACTTATCCAAATACCTCCTACCAATATCCAAAGTATATTCATCAAAACACTCAAGCAACCCTCACCGCCGGGGCAACTGCGCACCTGCATACCAAACGGACAAAGTGCCAAAACTGACAGCTTCAATGTCTGCAGACCAAAAGGAATTCCAATGATGGTGACCATCAACAACAGGCTCGCTATAATGTATTCTATGCAAATAAACAGTCCGCCCAAAACAATCCACAATATATTCATTACTATATTCATACGGCAAATATAAAAACATTATTCGTCTTTCAGGGCTTCTACAGGAGATATTTTACTGATATTATAAGCCGGTATCCATACTCCAATCCATGTTACTATCATCATGATAAGATATACAATCAACGACACTATCAGAAAATGAACTGTAAAATGATTAGTAATATAACGCATATTATCACCGGGCGTCATACCCGACAACACATAAAATCCATCTTTCAGCACCCACTGAAAATAAACAAGACAACCTATCAATACTGCTATGGTAGTCAACATACCGGCTTCACCCAATAATAAAAGACGAATATGTCCCGGAGACGCCCCATAAGACAATCTCACTCCCATTTCCTCCCGACGTGTACGGGTACTCAACCAAAATGTCCCGCTGACTCCTAAAAACAAATTCACCAGAAAGAAATAGCAAAGGGCATATTTAATACGAATCTCACTGGTAGCTCCTTCTTTTAAATCACTTTGCTCACGTACTTTACAGAAAGGTTCAATCTTGCTGATAAACAACCTCCCCACTGCCAAATACTCTTCCATCCAAGGAATAAAATCCTCAATGAAGCGAGTTTCCGCAACTCCGGGTTTTGTACGGGCAAAGACAGTCAAACCTCCCTCATAGGCCCATGACGGAATGCCGTCAGTACGTGCATTGAGACGAAGATAATAAGGCTGCATACAACTCTTCATTTTGACCGGTTGAATCAACGCCGTTACCTTCAGAGGAACACTATCTTTTGCATAAACCACACCTCCGGTCAGATCTTTATCGGGCGAAAGACAAGCAGCAGCATCCGAAGTCATCAAAATACTATTCACCGTATATTCGGCATTTTCGAGGCTTTCCCAAGTACCGTCTTTGACCGAACGTATCCGCCAGGTTTGAAAGAAATCGGTGTGCGGAACAAAATCCATAAAAGCAACACGAACACTCATTGTGTCCAAAGTAAGATTATTAAAACTGTTTCCACGCGAACAAGGATAGTGGTTATTGACTACATAAGTAGCCGATTCGATTTGCTCATGACTTCGAAGCCGTTCCATCAATTTCCGGAAATCTTCCGGGCGAATTTCTTCATCAGAAGGAACCACAGAAAGCTGAAGCCTGTACAACCCATCTGCCTCATAGCCATCCGGAATCGACTTATTATAGAAAATAACAAATAAGGGATCGATTACCATCCAACATACAATGGCAATAACAATCAACTCCAACAATATCCACACATTACGCTTACGCGAATTCCAAAGGTTTCTAAATATATGATGCCACATAACCTCTTATTTTTGTTTATTAATGGAATACACAATATCTTTTCGCAGAGAAAGATATGCCGGAATAACGGCTGAGAACAAATTTATCACCACACATATCAGGAAGGCAGCCATAAACAGAACAGGACTGAACAGCATTTGAGGAGTTATACTCACACCTACCCCATCAGGTAACGCCGTTACATTGTCGTCCAGCAAAGTAAGCAGCCAATTTTTAGATAATAACACCATTCCATAAGATATAATCAAACCCAGACAACCGCCAATAACAGTCAAAATCAGGTTCTCCCAGATTATTTGTGAAAATAAGACACAAGACGTTGCTCCAAATGCTTTTCTCACTCCTATCTCGGGCAAACGTTTTTCCATTCGTCCCGATATCATGCCCGATAAATTCAATGCCGGCACTAACAACAGCATCAGCAAAACAGCTCCTATCTGACGGAAAATCTTCATAAAATCCAAGTCCGTCATAGAGTCCACACGGAATAATGTTTTCCAGTAAGCATAAGGCTGTCCATGCCAAAGCAGTTTATAGCCATCATGAGAAATAGCATTAAACTTTCGGGTAAATTCATCTACCTGAGCTTTTATGCTGTCAAAATCGGAAGAGGAACGTGCCAATATGACTACTTCATAGGCACCTAGCGCATCGTATTGATTATACTTATCATACCCCGGAAAACAAGTATATGGAATCCATACTTGTGCATAGCTCAGTTCCGTGGCATAACTGGGGGTTTTGACAACTCCACATATTTTATACTCCACAAAATCTATCGTAAGATACTTGCCCACCACCTTCGAAGTATTAAAAATCCGTTGCGCCACTTCCTCTGAAATGACAATGTGATGAATGCCACTGGCAAAATCGGATTCGCTAAAGGGAGCTCCATCTACAAAGTCAAAATCGAAAACTTTCCAGAAGGCAACATCCACTGCTTTTTGAACTACCGGTATGCGATGTTTTGAAGAAGGCAACTGAGCATAACCATCTCCTGCCACATAAGTTCCTATAGCAGAAACCGCTTCTGTACCTTTCAGATTGTAAAAAAGGTCTTTCACTATATTGTAGGCTATCAGACCCGTCGAATTAGAATTGGAATTATCAACACTCTGCATGTGCACATCCGATATAACCATCATCCGCGCACGATTAGTCTCCGGATAAATTCCTGCTACCTTTATATAATAAATAACAACCAATAACATAACCATCGATATGGCCAATCCGGTTCCAAGTATATAGAAACCACTGAACAATGGATTCTGCCTGATTAAATGAAAAGCTTGATTAAAATACGTTCTTATCATAATATACACATACTTTGTTTCTTTATTCTCAAACACAAAGTATATGCCAAAGTCATATCATATTGATAATCAAATCAATAAAAAACAAATCCAATGTCCGAAAACGAACACTTCACCTAAAACCGAACAGATAGTCTGTTTTTTATGAAATGCCTCAGCGGATAGTCATGCATTTCAATTCCTCCAATGAGCCATTGAATATGTTCAAATCCACCTTTTCCTTAATGCCGGGAAGTGTACCCACATCAGTGTGCTGCCAGAATTTCCAGTTGCCTTTATATTCCACCGAATCAACATAATAATGAGCAATCCAATAAGGATAAGAATCAAATATAGAATCATTAAGATAGCGGGTCTTGAACTTATAAGAAGTATAAAGAATAGGCTTTACTTTATAATGTCTCTCTATTTTATCCAGCCATATTTTTAAATCCCGACGAAGAGTCTGGGCATCATCTCCACGCTTTTCGATATCGAGTACGGGAGGTAAATCACCTGTGTCCAACTTTACGGAATTGATAAAGAAATCAGCCTGACGAACCGGGTCTGTTTTCGGATTATAGAAATGGTAAGCCCCGCGAATAAATCCATAAGCCTTGGCTGAATCAAAATTTGCCTGAAAAACACGATCACCATAATCTCCGCCCTCGGAGGCTTTCATGAAGATGAAATGGATAGGGAATTGACTTTGACGGGTCTGAGTCAGTCGTTGCCAGTCAATATTTCCCTGATAATGGGAAACATCAATACCATGAATATGAAAACCCGCCGGCATGCATACACCGTATGCCTTCAGCCCATAACAAGGTTTCCAACGATAAGAATAAGGACGAATGAAGAAATAGAAGAAAGCACTTAAAAACACAACGGTGATTGCTCCCATCAGGATATAATAAAGCCCCGTCGGTATTTCCCATTTCTTGACTACCTTCTTTTTATGAGGCGAAGCATCTTTCTTCCGCGATTTGCGCGGAGAGGAAGAAGATTTTCGGGAAGTTGTCTTACGTGGCTTATTCACCACCGATATGGGCGGTTGCTTACTCATTTAGTGCTGATATATACCGAATTATTCAAAGCAGGGGCGAACTGAATCCCCCGAAAACACAACATGAAGTGTATCCGGACGAAAACAACTCGCCCCTACAATATTAATATTTCTATTCAGAATTATTTACCTTGTTCCAACTGCAAAGTCTTAGTCGGCTCATCACAAACTTCTGTAGGACCGAAGTACTGGATAGGACCCGGATATACATAATCTGTTTCAGTAGCCCACTTGTCACGCAGTGAAGCGAACTTCTTGAAAGGAGCACCGTCCAGTTTCACCAATGCTTTCTGGATAACCGGTTTCATTTCGCCGTGACGACGTTCCATATTCATCATCATTGTGATAGGCACACCACCGGCAATCCATTCTGCAGCAGGAGCTGTCGTATTGCGAACTGAAGACATATAACCGGTCTTGCCGTTAGCAATCAACATAGATGCTGTGTAGCCCAATGAATAACAATAGTCGGCATCGAAGTTTGACGGAGCAGCGCAACGTCCTTCGTAACCGAAGAAGTGGTGCTGAGCAGCAAACTTACCAACATACTTGCCTTCTTCTTTCCATTGTGCCAATTTGGTAGCTACCATTTCAGACAACAGTTTTTCTGTTTCAATCAATGATACCTGTACGTTTCCGTGCGGGTCACGGTCTAATGACAACTGGCGGGCTACACCTTCGGGCAGTGAAGCATAGATAGCCGAGTTTTCTTTAGACAACTTAGAAATGATATATTCACGTTGATGAGATTTCTTAATCAAAGCAAATTCCGCAGCATTAGCAGCCAGGAAGTCGTTCAATTCAGCAATCAATCTCTTCATGGCAGGAATAAACTCTACCAAACCTTCAGGAATCAATACTGTACCGAAGTTGTTACCCTGAGCAGCACGGTCGGCTACAATCTGAGCGATGTAAGTTACTACATCATCCAAAGACATATCTTTAGCTTCAACTTCTTCAGAAATGATACATACGTTAGGCTGAACCTGCAAAGCACATTCCAAAGCAATATGAGAAGCAGAACGTCCCATCAATTTAATGAAGTGCCAGTATTTACGTGCAGAGTTACAGTCACGCTGGATATTACCGATAACTTCGGCATAAGTCTTACAAGCAGTATCGAAACCGAAAGAAGTTTCAATCATTTCGTTCTTCAAGTCACCATCGATAGTCTTCGGACAACCGATTACCTGTACGCCACAATTCTTGGCTGCATAATATTCTGCCAATACGCAAGCGTTGGTGTTAGAGTCATCACCACCGATGATTACCAATGCCTTGATGCCCAGTTCTTTGATGATTTCCAAACCTTTATCAAACTGTTCTTCTTTTTCCAGTTTGGTACGTCCCGAACCGATGATATCGAAACCACCCGTATTGCGGTATTCGTCAATGATATCAGCAGTAAGCTCCATATAGTTATGGTCAACCAAACCACCGGGGCCCAGAATGAAACCAAACAACTTGCTGTCTTTGTTCAGCGCCTTGATACCGTCGAACAAACCTGAAATCACATTGTGTCCGCCGGGAGCCTGTCCACCGGACAGAATTACACCTACATTGATAGCAGGCAGATTAACAGCTTCGCCTTCAACGAACTGTATCAACGGCATTCCGTATGTGTTAGGGAACAATGCTTTGATAGCTTCCTGGTCAGCTACAGACTGTGTAGGTTCACCTTCCTTAACTTTAACTGCGCCTTTCAACGCTTTAGGAAGTTTGGGCTGATAAGCAGCTCTGGCAATTTGTA
>ENA-OZJY01000601-OZJY01000601.1-human-gut-metagenome-genome-assembly--contig:-NODE-601-length-10825-cov-5.382637_pt1 | contig 10825 bp, 7 predicted proteins | sample MGYA00244823_ERZ653757 | MGnify/ENA primary metagenome ERZ653757 (study PRJEB26926, sample SAMN06165282) | human gut metagenome | biome: ENVO:00009003; feature: ENVO:2100002; material: ENVO:00002003... | reverse complement strand
TAGAGTTCGTCGGCAGCGTCAGATGTATATAAGAGACAGAAACTCCATACCACGCTTGTGGCACTCTTCAATCATAAATTCCATGGGATCCCAATAAGGATTGGGTGCTTGTCCCTGTACACCGGTCAGAAAGCGGCTCCACGGTTCCAGTTGCGAAGCATAGAGAGCATCGGCTTCGGGACGTACCTGAAAGATAATGGCATTAATGCCTGCCTCTTGCAGGGAGTTCAACTGACTGATCAGGGTCTGTTTCAACTTCTCGGTGGGAATTCCGCGGAATTGTCCGTTAACAGCTTGTATCCAGGCTGCACGAAATTCACGTTTGGGGTATCTTTCGGGTTGGAATTGCGCTGCCACTGTCAGAGAAAAGAGCAGGGCACATACGCACAAAAGGGTTCTTACTTTCATTCTTTATAAAATCTGATTAGGGTTTATTCAATTCATTGGCCATTCAACAACTACACGGACGCCACTATTGTACGAAGTATCCAGGTAAATCTTTCCATCTACAATATCCATCACCTGACGGGCAATGGAAAGTCCCAGACCTGTACCGGGAGTAAAGCTATCTACTTTAAAGAAACGCTCGAAAACAGTTTCCTGATATTGCGGCTCAATGCCGATACCAGTATCTTCTATTATGAAACGTATGATATTATTCTCCTTATCTTCCTCGCATTGCAGACGGATCACACCCTTTTCGGTAAATTTCCCGGCATTATCCAACAAAAGGGTAAGCACACGTTTCATCCAGGCCCGTACCGTCTGTATCACCGGGGCATCTGGAGAGGGAACCCATTGCAGTTCCACACCTTCTTTCTGCTTCCCACCCAACTCATCTATACATTCAAGACAGCAGGCATTCACATCCACCGCTTCTTTGGGCATATCCGCAGTCTGTGAGTCCATATCGGCAATATCTATAATATTATCAATCAGTTCTAACAAATAAGCACTGTTCTTCTCTACCTGACTGGAATATTCACGGGCATCTTCCACATCCAAGCCTTCTTCGGCAAGCAATGCAGAAAAACCTACTACAGAATTAAGCGGTGTACGCAACTCATGCGTGACGTGCTGAATGAACGAACTCTTAATGCGCCCCATCTTCTGCAATTCCTTACGAGCAACATCCAGTTTCCGGTTCATGGAAAGAGTACGAATATAAAGGTAAGTAACCAATATCAATAGCAGTAATATCACACAACCCGCCCCAAACACAAAAGCCAGACGCTCACGGCTCATTTTCTCACTCAGTTCCAGCTTCTCCATCTTCAGACGGTCAACCTCAAACTGAGCGGTATATTTGTTCAGCTGTTCATCCATCTCTGCCGTACGCACAGAATCATTCAACTGAGAATACTCTGCAAAAGCACGACATGCCTCCTTGTAATGTCCGGTCTGTTCCAGCATAATGGCTTTTTGCCGGTAGTTTCCCGGATAATAATTGCCTATCGAACGCTGGTAATCAATCAGAGAATCCATATAAGCCACGGCATTGCCTATGTTACCCAAGATCTGACTGCACATAATTTTATAGCCGAACCAGCCCTCCTGTGAAATAGACTCTTTATTTTTAAGATAATAAGCATTTGCTTCACGAATATAAGGTGCTGCCGCTTTCTCTCCTTTTATCCCCAAAACAGCAATAACCCGGAACTGATAATAACGCATATACAAGGCTTCTCCTATTACAACATCCTTCCCCTCTACTGTCTTCCCCAACTGTCCCAACCGGTCCAGATAAGGCACAGCGTCACTATATGACTGACGTGCCAGATAAGTTTGAATGATATTGAGGGAAACGACATAAGCATCACGGTAATATTTGCCTTCTTCAAAGTGCTTCAATGCACTGTCATAATATTCAAGGCATAGCTTTATATTCTGACCGAACACACGGTGATTATAACCTATACACATTTCACCGGATGCCATGCCGTATTTATCTTTCCGTTTCTCGGCGTCTTTGCAGAGTAAATCCGTCTCCTTCATCACCTCTTCCTGCATCCCTTTTTCGGTCATTCGCTGGATGTACTGCCTCCATGCCTGATAGCGATCGGTATTACGGTGGCAACGATCTGCCCAGTCCATATATTCATAAGTCACCAGGCGCAAACTGTCCGTATCTCCTAATTCATAATAATGACTGGCAAGAATAGCATAAGCGTCACTGATATTAGCCGTATCCTTCCGTTCTTTTGCCAATTCAAGGAAGTGCATACCCAAAGGCAGAAAATTCGGTTTACCATTCGCTTTCCGTACACTGTCGGCAAGCGATTTCAGATCAATTGTATCTTGTCCCATAACTGTCCCGAAACAAGAAAACAAGCATACCAACATGGCACACAGGCATATCCGAGGGTATTGCATAAGGATGATTGGTTTTTAAAATGCGCATAAAAATAGTGCTTTTCCCGCTTGTATGTCAGCAACTATTTAAAAGTATAACAAATCTTAACCTGCCAATCATTATACATATTTGAATTGCAGTGATTATCTTTGCAACTTAAATTCACTTTAGTGACTCAGATTATGACCAAAAACAACTCCATACTCATCAAAGGCGCACGCGTCAACAACCTGAAAAATATAGACGTAGAAATACCCCGAAACAAACTTGTTGTCATCACCGGGTTGTCCGGTTCGGGTAAATCCTCCCTGGCATTCGACACACTTTATGCTGAGGGACAACGTCGTTATGTAGAAAGCCTGAGCAGTTATGCCCGCCAGTTCCTGGGACGTATGAGCAAGCCTGAATGTGACTTTATCAAAGGGATTCCGCCTGCCATCGCCATAGAACAGAAGGTGAGCAGCCGCAATCCACGCTCCACTGTCGGCACCTCTACCGAAATATACGAATACCTGCGATTATTGTATGCCCGCATCGGACGGACATTCAGCCCCATTAGCGGAGAGGAAGTAAAAAAACATTCCACTGAAGATATCGTAAACTGTATGTTAGGCTATCCGGAAGGGACAAGATACACAGTGCTCGCTCCGATACTACTGCGTGAAGACCGCACAATGAAACAACAACTGGACATTGATATGAAGCAGGGCTTCAACCGTCTGGAAGTAAACGGAGAGATGATACGCATTGATGAATATGAACCCAAGAAAGGAGATACCGTTTTTTTATTGATAGACCGTATGGTAGCATCCAAAGAAAAAGATGCGGTCAGCCGACTGACGGACTCTGCCGAAACGGCGATGTACGAAGGCGACGGTGCCTGTCTGCTCCGGTTCTATCAGCCTGACGGAACCACCAGCCTGTATCGCTTCAGCACCAAATTCGAAGCAGACGGTATTGCTTTTGAAGAGCCGAGCGACCAGATGTTTTCCTTCAACTCCCCCATCGGTGCCTGTCCTGAGTGCGAAGGTTTCGGTAAAGTAATCGGTATTGATGAACATCTGGTGGTTCCCAACCGTTCGCTGTCCGTTTACGACGGTGCTGTTGTCTGTTGGCGTGGCGAAGTGATGGGTGAATGGAAAGATATGGTGATACGAGGTGCCGAAAGAGCCGGATTCCCCATCTTTACACCTTACTATGAGCTGACGGATGCACAACGCCGGATGCTATGGGAAGGCACTCCTTACTTCCAGGGTATCAATGCCTTCTTTAAAATGGTGCAGGAAAATCAGTACAAGATACAATATCGCGTGATGTTGGCACGCTATCGTGGCAAAACACTGTGTCCGAAGTGCCATGGCACCCGCTTAAAACCCGAAGCCAGCTATGTACGAGTAGGAGGACGAAATATTTCCCAACTCGTAGATCTGCCGATTACGGAGTTGAAAAACTTCTTCGATAACCTGCAACTGGATAAGCACGACAAAGATGTTGCTACCCGTATTCTCATGGAAATCAACAGTCGTATCCGCTTCCTTCTCGATGTCGGATTGGGATATCTGACACTGAATCGTCTCAGCAACTCGCTTTCGGGTGGTGAGAGCCAACGTATTAATCTAGCCACTTCACTGGGCAGCAGCCTGGTAGGTTCACTCTATATCCTTGACGAGCCCAGTATCGGACTACACAGTCGCGATACCGACAAGTTGATACACGTATTGCGTCAATTGCAACAACTGGGTAATACGGTTGTCATCGTGGAACATGACGAAGAAATCATCCGTGCAGCGGATTACATCATAGATATCGGGCCGAAAGCCGGCCGCCTGGGCGGACAAGTGGTCTATCAGGGAGATATGAAAGATTTGCAGCCGAACAGCGACAGCTACACCGTTCGTTATCTGTTGGGAGAAGAAGAAATTCCTGTCCCGGAACATCGCCGCCCATGGAATAACTACATAGAACTGACCGGGGCACGCGAAAATAACCTAAAAGGGGTAAACGTGCGCTTTCCTCTGAATGTAATGACTGTAGTGACCGGCGTCAGCGGATCGGGAAAGAGTACCCTGGTACGCGATATCTTCTTCCGTGCCCTGAAACGCGAACTGGATGAGTGCAGCGAACGTCCGGGCGAATTCGCTTCTATCGGCGGTGACCTGCAAAACCTGCGAAATGTAGAATTTGTAGATCAGAACCCTATTGGCAAATCCAGTCGTTCAAATCCTGTAACTTATATCAAGGCTTACGACGAAATCCGTAAACTATGGGCAGATCAACCACTTGCCAAACAAATGGGATACACTGCCGGCTACTTTTCATTCAACAGTGAGGGCGGACGTTGCGAAGAATGTAAAGGTGACGGAACCATCACAGTAGAAATGCAATTCATGGCCGACTTGGTGTTGGAATGTGAGACCTGCCACGGAAAACGCTTCAAAGCTGATACACTGGAGGTTAAATTCCACGATGCTAACATCTACGATGTACTGGAAATGACCGTGAACCAAGCTATAGAGTTCTTCACTAAACACGGACAGAAGAAGATAGTAAAAAAACTCGCTCCACTACAAGATGTAGGATTAGGCTACATCAAACTGGGACAGTCTTCCTCTACCCTTTCAGGTGGTGAAAACCAACGCGTGAAGCTGGCTTATTACCTCAGTCAGGAAAAGGCAGACCCTACCCTGTTCATCTTCGACGAACCGACCACAGGACTACATTTCCATGATATTCGCAAATTACTGGAAGCTTTCGATGCCCTGATATTACGTGGACACTCCATCGTAATCATCGAGCATAACATGGACGTTATCAAGTGTGCCGACTATGTGATAGACCTCGGACCGGAAGGTGGTGACAAAGGTGGAAATCTGGTAGCGGCAGGTACACCGGAAGAAGTGGCAAAATGTGCGGCAAGTTATACAGGACAATTCCTGCAAGAAAAACTGCACATGAAATAATTGAGTGAAACTCATCTCATGAGACGGATTATTCTGTCTCGTGAGATAAAAATATCCGTCCCATGAGATAAAAAAATCGTCCCACAAGACAAATTGTTTTATCTCATGGGACAATTTATAATAATCTGCAAAGCGGAAAAATCTTAGCTTGCTTTATTCATAGCAGGAGTTATGTAAGTTAGAAGTAGAAACCGAAACCAACCTTCAGACCAAATACCGAACGGTCACCGTTTACGTTCCAATACACAGCCGGCTCAAGTGTCACCGTCCTCGACAGAAAGAAAGCGTACCCTGCTTCCGCACCGAAAGAAAACTTGGTATCATCGCTTGTCCCCCAATCCCAACGGTCTACGTTGACATCAGCACCCAGATATAGACCAATCTTACTAAAATAATAACGACCGCCCACACCGAGTGTATAAACATCCGTATCACCTCCTTTTTCATTCCATTTGGCTCCTGCATGTATCAATAACGCCACATTATCCAGCAGAAACGCACCACCTTTGGCTTCAATGCCAAATGAAGTCTTGTCTGTCTCTGTATTATGCGACAAACCTAAGCCGGAAATCGACGGATTCAAGATCCACTTTCCTTTTTCAAATTGTGCCTGGGCAGCCACTGTGGCCACAAGCAGACAAACGAGTAATGCTAATTTTTTCATTGTTACTTATTAGTTTTTGGTGTTATTGTACTTTTCATCTTCCTCTCTACGTTTTCGCTGCAAGTCTTCTTTCTTACGCAACACCAACCAGAGGATAAACACAATGATATAGGATGCTGCAACAGTGACGTATTTTTCCGTATCACTGATAACAGTGTTGCGCGGCAGGAAATAGGCTGCCGTAGCACTCACATAGATAAGCAGAGCAATCGTGATGCTTGTAGATTTTTTAAATCTCTTCATTACCAAAGTTTTTTAGTCGTTTTAAAATACCAGATACTAAACCAGAGCGCAGCTACCACAGCAGCCAGAATGGCAACACCGAGAGCAGTCTGAGGTCCTAAGCCAAAGCCTTCGGGGGCTATACAGATGTATGTTATACAAACAGTTGTCATAAATACAGCCGGAACATAAGTTACATAAAAGTAATGCCCTTTCTTTTCACGTACCAGATAGACGGTAATCGCCCAAAGCGTAAAGACGGAAAGCGTCTGATTGGTCCATGCAAAGTAACGCCAAATCATGTCAAAACCCTCTTTGTCGCTCAAACTGTAAAGCAACAAACCGATAGCAGCGAGAAACATAGGAATACATATATACAAACGACGACGCATGGATTTTTGTTCCATTCCGAGGAAGTCTGCCACAATAAGGCGGGCAGAGCGGAAAGCGGTGTCACCACTCGTGATAGGCGCGGCAATCACACCTAATATAGCAAGGAATCCTCCCACAGTACCGAGCCAATCTTTGGTGATAGCATCCACTACTACGGCAGCATTCGTCTCCCCCATTCCGTTTTCATGAAAGAAATAGGTGGCAGCTGCCGCCCAAATCAGGGCAACAATACCTTCGGTAATCATAGCACCATAGAACACAGGGCGACCGTGACGTTCACTCGTCATACAACGAGCCATCAACGGACTTTGCGTAGCATGGAAACCACTGATAGCACCACAGGCTATGCTGACAAACATAATCGGGAAAATGGGTAGTTCAACAGCATTAGGGTTCGTATTCTGTAATCCATCCCAGAATTCCGGTAAGACAGGATGCTTCACATAAAGCATCACCAGTATACCCACCGCCATAAAAAGCAATGCAACAGCAAAAAGCGGATATATCTTACCTATGATTTTATCAACCGGCAACAAAGTGGCAAAAATATAATAGATAAATACTACTATTATCCAGAACGTAACATCCAAAGATTCCGGTGTCAGTTTTGCCAGCAATCCGGCAGGGCCGGCCACAAAGACAGCTCCTACCAATATCATCAAAAGAACTGTAAAACCGCGCATCACCTGCTTGGTAGTTACTCCCAGATAGCGACCGATGATCTCCGGCAGACTTTCACCGCCATTACGCAGAGAGAGCATACCTGCCAGGTAATCATGTACGGCTCCGGCAAAGATACTGCCGAGCACAATCCACAAATAAGATGATACACCAAATTTAGCCCCCATAATAGCACCGAAGATAGGACCCAAACCGGCAATATTAAGAAATTGTATCATGAAAATCTTCCAGGTGGGCAAAGGGATATAATCCACCCCATCGGTCTTAGTCAAAGCAGGCGTCTTACGATCGTCAGGGCCGAAAATATGTTCGATGAAACGCCCGTAAAGAAAATAACCTGCTATTAATGCCAACAGGCAAAGCGTAAATGTAATCATGGTGCGTTATTCATTATTTTTAATGGACGCAAATGTAATAGTTTCTAAGGAAACTGCACAACATTCTCAAGTGTTTTACTTATCTTCGCCGCTAAAAATGACAGAAATAAAGAAGGAAAAGAGAATTTGTTTAGAATAAGTATTAGGTATTACAATAAAATCTCTATCAACATGAAACAGTTACTTCTCACTATATTATTTATCACATTCGTTCTGCCCCTTACCGCGCAATCCGCCGGTGAGATGGTTACCCGTCCTCCAAAATACGAAGTGCGCGCTGCCTGGGTCACCGCCGTCTATGGTTTGGACTGGCCCCGTACCCGTGCCACCAGTCCCGAAGGCATCCGAAAACAAAAGGCAGAACTAGTCGAGATACTTGACCGACTGAAAGATGCCAACTTCAACACTGTGCTCTTCCAGACGCGAACGCGCGGTGACGTGCTCTACCGCTCGAAGATAGAACCGTTCAACTCCATTCTGACTGGGAAAACAGCTGCTGATCCGGGGTACGATCCACTGGCTTTTGCCATAGAAGAGTGTCATAAGCGCGGTATGGAGTGCCATGCCTGGATGGTAGCCATTCCGTTAGGTAATCGCAAGCATGTTGCCAATCTGGGCAATGCCTCCGTAACCAAACAGAAATCCGCTATTTGTGTGCCTTATAAGCGTGAATACTTCCTCAATCCCGGAAATCCGGCAACCAAAGAATATCTGATGAGCCTTGTACGCGAGGTTGTGGAAAAATATGACGTGGATGGCGTCCACTTCGACTATCTGCGTTATCCGGAGAATGCTCCCCGATTCCCAGACACCTATGATTTCCGGAAATATGGCAAAGGACGCGACCTCGCCCAATGGCGCAGGGATAACATTACGGAAATCGTCCGACACCTCTACAAAGGTGTGAAAGCTCTGAAGCCCTGGGTAAAGGTAAGTACCTGCCCTGTAGGAAAATACCGTGATACCTCCCGCTATCCTTCCCGCGGATGGAATGCTTTTCATACTGTTTACCAAGATGCACAAGGTTGGTTGGGTGAAGGCATACAGGATCAGATATATCCCATGCTTTACTTCCGGGGTAACCATTTCTATCCTTTTGCTCTCGACTGGCAGGAACAAAGTAATGGTCGCCAGATCATTCCCGGACTGGGTATCTATTTCCTCGATCCCAGTGAAGGAAACTGGACACTGGATGAAGTGGAGCGTCAGATGCACTTCATCCGTACCCACAAACTGGCAGGTCAGGCCCATTATCGTGTGAAATATCTGATGGACAACACACAAGGGTTGTATGATGTATTGGAAGAGGACTTTTATACCGCTCCTGCCCTGCAACCTGCCATGCCCTGGATAGACAACGTGCCACCGACAGCCCCTACCCATCTTACTGTCACTCGACTGCCGGACGGATACATCCACCTCAGTTGGATGCCCGCCACGGACAACGACAAACGTAATGTACCGACCTACGTCATCTACGGCTCGGACACTTACCCGGTGGATACCTCCAATCCGGAAAATATTATTGCCCAGCGAGTACAAGGAACAGAATACACGTATGCTCCCGTCCGCTTCTGGACGGCAAAGAAGTATTTTGCTGTCACTGCCGTGGACCGTTGTGGCAATGAAAGCGAAGCGGGCAGATGACCCTCCCGAATGCCACACTCCAGCGTCCCCAATGCCACACTTGAATGGGTGAAACGCCACACTTGAACAAGTGTGAAGTGCGGCATTGGGGACGCTGAAGTGTGGCACCGGAAGCGGTGAAGTGTGACATTGCGAACGCTGAACTGTGGCAACCGTACAGCAAGCCGCGGCATCCGTACGACGAGACTCGACATTGGAAAAATCAGCAGCAGCAGCGTTTCTTTCTTTTTCTTCTGCTGCTGTTGTTAGTATATCTTTTATATTCTCTTTATTATCCGTATCAACACTTTCACTAATAACACTGTCATTCAGCGTTTTATCTGATTTTCCGGTGCGTTTTTCCGCCTTTTCCCTCGACGTTTTTTGTCGTTTTTCGTCATTTTTTGACCAGGAAACCGACGATTCCGATACATTTCCGGTCGTTTTCGGAACCGTTTTTCGAACCGAATCTTCCGGTTTTCCCGTTTTATCCGCAACTGTTTCCTCCCGCTTTTGAACCGGTTTATGCAGTGGGTTCAGTTCGGCAGGCGCAAAAGATCCGTCCTCTTCAAAATCAAAAAGCTCGTAACCGAGAATGATCTTCTTGACATAAGCAAAAGATATCTTATGCATCTTGCAGTAAGGACGCAAAAACTCCATATCGACACATGAGCCGGGCAACATAGCCAATTTCTCGATAACGAACCAATAAGCCCCTGTTCCCTTGAGCTTTTCCATTTTCAACAGATATTGCATTCTGGGATCGTGCATAGCCATCAGCGGATGCTGCAAATAGAAATTCCTTTTCATCTTTCTTTATGTTTTAGTTTAAAGCCATAAAGATAAGAATAGCATGTGAGACAGTCGGAGGTTACGTGAGGTTCCGTGAGGTTAAATGAGGTTCCGTGAGGTTAACGCACCTCCACCCGCACGTAAGCCCGGTACCTGCTTTGAAGAGTAACCGGCACCAAGGCCAGATAGCCGGAGACGATTCTTCCTTCCTCCACTATCAATGGATAATCCCTCATGTCCTGTTCATGTTGCGTCCGCAAAGCCTCGGCAGAAGGGAAATTGTCGACATTAAAAATTCCTTTGCTACCGGGAGCGACGAAATTATCATAAAGCTGACGGGCAACCATCCCCATAGTCATGCGCACATTAATTTCAACATGTGGATAAATGGCGTACGGATATCCTCTCTGATCCGGACAGATCATCATATCTATTCCCATAGGACCGGAATAATACCTACCATAAATTCCTTCTATAACTTTCTGCAAATACTCACGAATGCACACAAAGGCTTCTAAAGGGATATACCGTAGAATCCACTGTTCCACTTCTTCATTAGAAACCAGCATATTACCACGATAAACACCTTTCTCATCCGTAATAAAATGCGAGTAGCCGCTAAACAGTACCTTCCCCCTACCGTTGGAGTAGAATTCCATGGCAAAATCCCCCTCCTTTTTATATATAGGTTCCAGTATAAGAGCCCCGTGGTTCACCAGTTCCCGACGACACCAATCAGCCGTAGATTTCGTCAGAC
>ENA-OZJY01000586-OZJY01000586.1-human-gut-metagenome-genome-assembly--contig:-NODE-586-length-10923-cov-8.508741_pt1 | contig 10923 bp, 8 predicted proteins | sample MGYA00244823_ERZ653757 | MGnify/ENA primary metagenome ERZ653757 (study PRJEB26926, sample SAMN06165282) | human gut metagenome | biome: ENVO:00009003; feature: ENVO:2100002; material: ENVO:00002003... | reverse complement strand
GCTCTGCAGGTCAGTGAAAAAACCGCTGTCCTGTACGGTCTGGGCTTCATACCACTTATTGTCCAGTATCATGCGTGCCAGCTTTTGACGGTGTAATAGCTTCTTGAAGCTGTCATGGAAGAAGCGGTAATAAAGAAAAGCGACCAATGCACAAACACCAGTCGCTATCCCTATGGTTATGAAGTTGTATGTGGAAAGCGTCACGCCATTATCAAGCAGGCTGAAATGCTCCCAATCAGTACGCAGGAGCTGTCCCATGTTCAGTAGCAGGAGAACCGCCACGAACAGGAGCAGGAGCGTACCCGTACAGAAGCGGTACACAAGGTTCTTGTCGCTGGCTCTGATACGCTTTCCCTTGTATTTGTATAGGTTCATAAACACCCCTTTCTGGATATGGAAAAAGCGGTCAATCGTAAAGACCAACCGCTTGATTACTTATTTCTGATTTTCTACTATTTGTCCCCTGCTGATATGTGAGTCTGCTTTTGAGGTTGTGTAATTGATTATCTTTGTGAACCAAATCGGCAGGCTTGCGGAAAAAAGAAAACTCTTTCCCTGCTGTACTTGAAAATGTATATGCGGTTCGCTTGTGTTACCGCTATTGCCACAGCAGGCTATCTGCTGTCCCCGACATACTTTATCGCCTACATTTACACAAAAGCTGTCTTTTTTGATATGTGCTATGGTACTATATTCATGCTTTGTGTGCTGAATAACAATATAATTTCCTCTTACGTCAGAAGCACTACATAATACCTCTTGCTCCTCTGGGATAGGAGTATCTTCAAAAAGATTTTTGATTTCAACCACTATGCCGTCAGCAGGAGATAAAACAGGTTTTCCGTAGCAGAAATAATCAGATACGGATTTCCCGTCCCCATGAAATGTTTTTCCATTTTTCTCAACAAAAAAATCATACGCATATCGTTGATTGCAGATAGACCAAGAATGGGAAGTTTCTCTGTTTATTCCGCCGTTTGCCACAGTCCAGCACCCCGAAAATGGGAGACTATATAAAGTCTGTGGTTTATAATTACGGATATTAGGCAGAAAAAACAAGTTTCGTACATATATCACGGGTATTCCAATCAGCATACCTATATTCTGAGACAAGAATTTCAAGGCGATTGCTGTTTCATCTGTGCTTTCTGTCCGTATCACAATAATAAAAGATAGAACAAAATCTACAATCGCCAGCAGAAAAAACAGATAGAATAACCTCAATACTGGAATATCAAGAAATGTTCCAAGAAAACCTATCAATCCTAGCCAATACATCTTTTTTATGATTTTTGCGAAAGTTTCCACTAATTATCATCACTCCTATATTGCTTCGTTCTCATTATATAGGAGCTTGAAAAGGCAGGCAATACATATCAGCTTTTATCTGTTTATTTTTTCTGCTGTCCATGCGGAGCATGGTTCTGTGGATTTCCTGCGGGCTGACCGCCTTTATTTTTCAGTACAATGTCGTCTGCCTTGATGTACCATTCCACGTCTGCCCCTCGGTAGTTGGCGTTTGCCACCGTATCGGCAACAGGATTGATAAGCTCCACCTCTGCATTGTACGGATAATCCTTGACAGGGATTTCCGCTGGGATAGATACCTGTATCGTGCGTTCCTGCTGACTGCACTTCAAATCGTAAGTTCTACGCTTGATTTCCTCGCTGGTTGTCCCGTCCTCATTCTCTACTCGCACTTCATGTCTTAATGCGGAGAATTTCAGTACTCCAAACGTCTTTTCCTTATCTAACACAATTCCATTCGCTAATCTCATAATCTGATACCCCCTTTACTTGCTTTCCTCGGCTGGAAGCATATCATCAGCCGTTAAGATATAGTTAGTGTAGCCACGACCTCGCACGTTCTTTCCCTCGGCGGTAATCTTAGGATTGATGAGCTTTACTTTCTGCTCATACTTGAAACGCTTCTCCCCAGCCTTTGCGGGAAGCACCACGATAATGTCGTCGGCTCTCTGAATGTCGGAATACAGGTTATAGCTTCTCGTCACGGGGACAAAGCGACCATTGACACGCTGTTGCTCTACCTCATTTTCTCCTGCAAACTCCAAGTTACCAAAAGTCTGTGCCATGTCAGGCACGATATATTTCAATTTCATGTGTTCATACCTCATTTCTATAAAATCTGTTGATTATCAATGCTTTTATTCTGGCTGGTGGTGTGATACCCGTAAGCCCCCAGACCGTCAAGGGCAGGTAAATGCTTAAAAGCACCCTTGACTGTCTGTGTGCTTACAGGTGGGTGGCGGACAAGCCAGAATAAAGGGAAGCTCCGCCGTTTCCATGTATCGGCGGGGAACGTGATTTCTTCATCATCATAAGCAGACCGTCCGATTATGAACGTCTACGCTTGATGAAGTATGTTCCTGCCACGCCTGCACCAGAGAGAATAAGAAGCCCTAAGAATAAGGCAATGTTTGTGTTATCGCCTGTCTTTGGAGCGTCTGTTGTCTTGCTCGGTGTATCTGGTGTGGTCGGCTGTTCCGGCTCTGTTGGTTCTTCCGGCATTTCTGGTACTTCTGTGATTGTCACCGTCTGCCCGTCGTCCTCAATGTCCTTATGCTCTGTAACCTTAGTCGGTTCGTCTGGATTGCTCAAATCGTATAATTCCTCAAAGGTCACAAGCTCTTTCCCGCCAAGCTCGGAAGCGTCGAATGTAAAGGCAATCTGTACTTCCATACTTTCACTGTCGGCAGTAAAGGTATAGTCATTCTCGACACGCTCACCATTGATGATAAGTTCTGCATTTTCGTCCTTAATCATCTGCCAGCCTTTGAGCTGATACTTTGTGCCGATTTCCAAGCCGTCAAGAGTAACGGTATCAATGATTGTCACGTCTTTTCCAGCTTCAATCTCTTTCTTTCCGTCCTCGCTGGTCGCTGTGGTATGAATAGAGATGATACGCTCTGTGATAAGCACCGTCTGTCCCTCGTCGTCAATATCCTTGTGTTCAGCCACCTTTACAGGCTCGTCCTCATTGGAAAGGTCGTAAAGTTCCTCAAAAGTTACAAGGTTCTGACCGCCAAGAGAAGAAGCATTGAACGTGTATTCTATTTCAATCTTCATTTCCTCGCTGTCGGCTGTGAATGTGTAATCACTTTCCACACGCTGTCCGTCGATAAGAAGCTCTGCATTTTCCTCTTTCAACATCTGCCAGCCCTTCAACTGATATTTTGTTCCTTTTTCCAGCCCGTCAAGCGTAACCGTGTCAACGATTGTTACCTCTTTGCCAGCCACGATAGACTTTTCACCGTCCTTGCCTGTGGCTGTGGTATGGATAGAGATTTCTTTCTCGTATTCATCAGTAAGTGTCCCTAAGTCAACGGTCACATTGTTTCTGGACACCACGATTTCAAAGGCAGGGATAAGCTCAAAGCCCTTGTTGCTGTCACAGCGTAATTCTTCAATGATATAGGTATCGTAAATCAAAGCACCTTTGCTGTCGTCTGGCTCGCTTGTTCCAAACCAGATACCGTCCTCGCTGGTCTTTCCTGCGTTGGTGTTGTTCTTATGGGAAGCCCAGTCAGAAGAAGTGGAGAACTGTCCGTTATCATCAGTTACGATAATGTGGCTCTCACCTGTGGTCTTGCTGGTGATCCTAAACGGAACTTCTGCAAGACGCTGGTGTGTGCCAGCACCAATCTTGATACCCTCTAGGTCGCCACGCTTCACTTGATTGTAGATTGATGTGTCTGTCCCTGTAAGGTCAACGATTTTTCCGTCCTCTGTGATTTCAAATTCAATCGGTTCTGCACCGTCCGTCAGATAGCCCTCTGGAGCTTTGCTTTCCTCGATACGGTATTTTCCATAAGGTAACAGGTCGGCAGAAGTAGAAGCCACGCCCTCAATGTCGGTAAGGATTGTCTTTACCACTTCATTCTTGTTGTAAAGTTTTCCCTCGACAAGTACGGCATTGTCATTAAGGGAAATGATTTCAAATTCAGCGTCTTTCAAAGTCGCACTTCCTTGACCTTTGGTATCGCTGGTTTCTAAATCTCTTTTCTGGATTTTTACACCGCCACGGATAACCTTGTCTGATACATGGTACTGATTGCTTCCAGACAATACGGCAATGTCGCCGTCCTCGGTAATCTGTGTAAGGTACATTCCCTTAATCTGTTCCTCGCTACCGTTTGCCTGCATATATGCACCGTCAAGAAGATAGCCGTTAGGAGCTTTTGTTTCCTCAACGGTCAGCGTTCCTAAAGGAAGCACGTTCTTTCCGTCCTGTGTATAGAAGCTGTCCCCAGATACCTTGTATTCATCAGAAAGGCGGGAAACGTAATGGATAGTGCCGTCGCTGTCTTTTTCAGCGATTGTCTTTGTTACCCATGTCTTAGTAGGTTCGCTAGGAAGATTGTCAGCGGTATAGTGTCCCGCATAGAATTTCCATGTAAACTCCGCACCCTCTAAAGAAGCGTCGCCCTGTGGAGCGTCTTTCTGTGTTTCCATGTCAATCTTGAAAAGCTCGATAAGGGTATCTGTGACCTTTGGCGTATCTGATACATTGAGTGTCGCTGTCTTGCCAGCTTCCACATTTAAGGAATAGACTGTGCTGTCTACCTTATAGCCAGCAGGAGCAGAAAGCTCTTTGATGTAGACTGTGCCAGCCTTTACTTCCACGGTATCCGTATTTCCGCTGTTATCAGTCGTAAGGGTGGCAAGCTGTTTCGTACAGTCCTTATCAGAATAGACACCATATGTCGCACCAGCGATAGAGTAAAGCCCGTTTCCGTCGGTAATGCTGGCATTACTGGAAGTCTTTTTCAGTGTGGCATTTCCTACGGCAAGTTTCGCCCAGAACTGTCCAATGTCCTGCCCCTCGCCAGAGTAGATATAACCGCCACATTCATAACGTCCTTTATTCTCACTGGCAAAGGCTTTCGCCCCAGCGTAAACCTCGTCCTGTGTAGCTTTAGGGATTTCATCATAGGAAGCTCTAACGTTGTCGCATTGCCAGCCAAGATGAACGCTTAATCTCTGCCATACGACGCACTGTTTCAAAAGGTAAATATGCTGACTGCTCAATCCGCTGTGGCTCTGCACATACTGATTAACATACTCGATTGAGAGGGCAACATCTGAAATCTGGTCGTAGCTCATGCGTGTGCTTGCGTCGGCTCTGGTCTTGTAGCCGTTCTTGAAGTTGGTGTTAATATCCACGCAGAAAGCGTCCTCGCCCTCAACGGTCATGTGTCCCTCATTGAATGTAGAACCGATAGAACCGTCATTCATTACTTTTTCAATGATACCGACACGCTCTGCACTTTCTGTCCAATATTGCTTCTCGGAAGCGTGGACTGCCGTTGTCGGCAAAGCGGTAACGATAGTCGCAAAGGCAAGGAAGCCTGTGGCTAATCGCTTCAATATCTTTTTCATAGCTTTTAAAATTCTCCTTTCGTTTGGATATAGAAAAAGCCGTCCATTTCTGAACGGCTGGAAATAGAAAAGGAACGTCAATATCGGCGTTCCATAATCTACTTGCGATATTCAATTTTTCAATTTGTGATACTGATATACTGTGGCAAGAAAAGCTATCTCTCTGCTGATTGACACCAATTTTGACACCAATTTTTTATAAAATGACGATTTCTGACGAGTTAAGATAAAATCATAAAATCCGAGAAACGCCCATAAATAGGCACTTACGGCACTCTATGAAGTTAGACAAAAGCCACACTGCGATAACAAGAGTTGAGTGCTAATAATTTTATATTTTACATATTCCCCTGTATTTTTTTCTTCAGATAACTCTTATTTCTTTCGTCTTTTGTATACCACAACTCCCACAATACATCCTGCTGCAATCGCCAGAATAATCACAAACGGTGTGATATTAGTCGTATCTCCTGTCTTTACCGCTGTTTTCGCACTTGCTCCATTCGGCTGCGGAGTCGGAGTTGCGGTTACAGTCTGCGCCTGTGTAATACTGAAATTCACCTGTTTAGTATCCTGCTCCCCTGTATTCTTCCATTCACTTCCATTATACTTCTGACGGTCAAATGTAACTGTCAATGTGTAGGTTCCGGCCTTCGTAATTCCAAATGCAGCAGTATAAGGTGCACTGCTCCAGCTATTTGTATTGATCACTTTCCAGTTATACGGTACATAGCGGACATCTCCCTTTCCCGGACTTTCATTGTCCATACCCGCTCCGACTGCTGTAAATGTAATCTTTGACTGTGTTGTGTATCCATCTGAACTGATTCCTGTAATCTTATTATCTGCCGGATCTGCAATTTTCGCCTTGCGGGTAGCTTTAACCGTAAACTGAACTTTCACTTCTGCACTGATCTGCTGTTCATTATCAATCACAACTGACTCTGTATAGGAGCCGGCCTTTAACCCCTCCTTCGGGCGGATTTTAAATGTACAGCTCTCCCCCGGTGCAAGCTCTGTGGCTGAAAGTTTCCCGATTTTAAAGTTTTTACCTGACGGTGCATTTAAAGTTACATTTGTATTCCCCTCATTCGTCACTGTAACTTTCTGCGCTTCCGGTGCCTCACTATATCCTTCTTTTGCTTTTCCAAAATTCAGTTCTTCTGGTGTTACGGATAATTTATAAATCTTTTTCACTTCCGAAACAGTCGCAGAAGCTTTGATCGTTGTTAATACATCTTCCTGTCCTTCCGAACTGGTCTGGGCTATCTGAATACTATCCAGATAATTGCCGACTTTCAGACCGGTCACCGGTACTGCTGTAAATGCAGCAGAATCTCCCGGCTCCAGCACTGATGCCGAAAGTTCCCCAATATCAAAATACTCTGCATATGGCTGCATCAGCGAAACAGTTGTATTTCCTGTATTGGTAAGTGTAATGGTCGTCGCTTCAGGAGTATCATAACCTTCCTTCAGATCATCATAACTGAAAGATTCCGGATCTGCCTGAACTGCTGTGATCTGTTCCTGTTCTGCCTCTTTTACAGATACTTCCGCAGTTACCTGCGCTGCTACTTCCGAATCCTCTTCACTTTCAAATATCAGGGTATCACTGTAATCCCCCTTCGTCAGACCGGTTTTTGGCTGTACCATGAACATAAGAGAATCACCTTTTGCAATCTGTATTCCTGATACAGCTTCACTTCCATCTTCGTTCATCACCTCAAAATAATCTGATTTCGGTATCTTTAAAGTGACAGTTCCATCCCCTGTATTTGTTACGGTTACGGACAGTGTCTCATTGGCCTGTGTATAATTTTCTTCGATATCGCTGAAATTAAGACTTCCTGTATTTACATCAAGAGACTGTGCCTCAAGAGATGCATCTGCATTGTCACCTGCCGATGGAGCCTCGCTGTCATCCGGCGTCTCTGTCGGTTCTGCAGAAGGCTCATCCGAAGGCTTCAGATCTTCGTCATCTGATGAATCATCCTCACCTTCAACTGCAATCTTCGCTTCAAAAGAAACCTCAATACCTTCTTCCGTCCGGTATGTGATCATATCATCATATTCACCCGGTTCCAGCCCTTCCCTCGGCTGTATCCATACGCTTACAGATTCACCTGCACTCAGCGGTTCTGTAATATCCTGAACCATAAAATGTTCCGGACTGATCTCCTGAAAATTCAAGTTCTCATTTCCGGTGTTCGTAATCTGCACATACTGTGCTTCCACATCCTCAAGATCACTCTTTACTGTTCCAAAATCACAAATCTGATCTTCGCTGTCCTCTACAGTGGCAGTCGCTTCGTAAGTCTTTTGATCTTTCTCTGATCCATCTGTCTGCACATTTCCGTTCTCATCCACCTGCAGCTGATCTTCTGTATAAATTTTCATCTGGGAATCATCAGTACCTTCTGTTGTTTCCTCCGGCTGACCTTTTGTGTTCTGAGAGTCATCTTCCTGTTCATTCCCTGCATTCTGCTGTACATCTTCTGTTCTATCTACATCCTGATTTTCAGAATCCTGACTGCCTTCTGCATTATCTGCTGTTTCTTCCAGCTGTGCCTCCTCTGTTCCATCTGCCGTTTCTTCCAGCTGTGCATTCTCTGTTCCATCTGCCGTTTCTGTCTGCTGTGTATCCTCTGCTTCCTGTTCCACTGCTTTCGCCTCTTCTTCAGTTGCAGCTACCTCTAACGTCTTTGCAGTAAGAATACCTGTCAGTCCGCTTCCATCTACAGGGGTCAGATCAAGCACCAGTCTGCATCCCAGATCATCCTGAGTGATCGTATAGGTCTTCTCAGTACCTACCTGTGTTAACTCCTTCTCCCCTGTCTGTCTTGACCAGGAAAAAGTGAAATCTTCATCTGTAACCCCTTCCGGTGTAACCTTTGCATAATCTGCACTCACTACTACGCCTACAGCTGCCAGTCCCTTAATCTTAAGCTTACCGCCCAATTCTCCTGACGGAGCTGCCGCAAAAACCATGGATGGAATCATTGAAATAACCATCATCACAGTCATTACAACTGCAAGAAATCTCTTTCTCTCCATCTGTAGTCCTCCTTTTCATTTATAATAAAATTTGTAATTATTCAGCAGCCACTCTGAAGGTACTGAATAATTACAGTTCTGTGATGCTTCTGTGTCTGTCTGCCCTTTTCATTCCCATCACAGACCACAGCACCGTTTTTCTCTTTATAAAAGCATTATAGCATCGCATTTTCCGGAAATGTAATCTGTATTTTCTCCCTTAAAACAACTTCAGCCCCTGAGTATCAGAGTTCAATTTTCTCCAATATTCAGGGACCGAACTGTGTTTTACAGTTATTTCTCCGATATATCACGTGATATCCATAATTTGACCGAACAGTTTTTATCCTTCTACTATCAGATATTTTCCATCCGGCAGAGCAAATACTTCACTTGCATCTTCCAGTTCTTCATCTGACATTCCTTCCACATCAGCGCCTGCTTCTTCCAGATATTCTCTCACTTCTTCAATAGAATCCACAACCTGCGCCATGCAATCCTCAAGGAATGCTTCCGCAGCTTCATATGATTCTGCTACCGGCTGTGGAAAAAGCTGCTCCTGATTTTCAAGAAACGTATTAATACATTCTTCTGTAAACATTTCAAATAACCTCCTCAATCTTTCCCTTTGCCCGGATCAGCTTCTCAAGGACCGGTTCAACCTGTTTTGTCATATAGGACGCAGCTGACCGTACCCCCTCCTTGGAATGCTCCATGGCAAAGCCATATTTTACCGCTTTAAGCATCTCTATATCATTATATTCGTCTCCGAACGCAATACATTCTTCCGGCGAAATATGATATCTTTTCTGATATTCTCTGATCCCTTTTGCCTTGTTTGTTCCAAAAGGAATAAAATCAATCCACTCATTTCCCGAAGTGACAACAACACATTCTTTTCCAAATCTGTCCATCCAGTATTTCACAGATTCTTCTGTAAGGCCGGCCGGTTCAAACACAGCCAGCTTCATGATAGGATCCGTCATCTCTTCCATGCTGTTTACAAATCTGCATTCATTTTTTACTTCATATAACATATGGTCATGAAATCTCTTTGTCTTCGGCATCAGATAGTGGTAATCCTTTGCAGAACAGGTAAACTCGGCATCCTTCTTTTCCAGGATTGCAGAAATAATCTCCCCTGCCAGCTTTCTGTCAAAAGAATCCTGATACAGTACCTCTCCATGATCCACTGCCAGTGCACCATTCTCCGAAATATAGGAAATCTCTGAAGCAACAGGCGCAAACAGCTTTGTCATATTCGGATATTGTCTTCCACTGGCTGCCACAAACATAATCCCCAGTTCCTCTAACTGCCTGATCAGCGAAAAAATTTCTTCAGGCAGAGACTGTGCCTTATGTAAAAGTAGCGTCCCATCCAGATCACTTGCAACCAGCTTAATCATTTCCATGTTCCTCGCAAATCTTTACCAGATCTGTCGGTTTCTCAGCGACAAGATCTGCTCCATTCTCATTCAGTTCTTTTCGGTCACGAAAGCCCCATAGCGCACCTACTGTATACATTCCTGCTGCTTTACCGGTCTTCATATCTGTACTTGTATCTCCCACATACATACATTCTTCCGGTTTTACACCAAATTTCTCCGCAACCATAAGCGGACCATCAGGTGCCGGTTTCCTGCGGATTGCTTCGCTCTGACCAACTACCATATCAAATTCCCCGTCAAAAAGCTGCGCAATTACTTTCACAGCTGCAGGATGAGGTTTATTTGAACAAACTGCCAGCTTCATTCCATGTTCCTTCAATTTCTTTAAGGTTTCCGGCATTCCCTTATAGGGAACTACTTTATACATCGGATCTGCTTCAAACATTTCCCGGTAAAGCTTCTGTCCCTCATCATAATGCGCAAGTTCCGGATCCCCCGCATCCTTAAGTTCGCGGCGGATCAGCATATTTGCCCCTTCTCCGCTGTAATATCTGAAATTATCCACCGGAAGTGTTTTCAACCCGAATTTTTCCATAATAATATTAGTCACATAAGCCATGGAATCCAGCGTATCAGCCAGTGTTCCATCCAAATCAAATATACATGCTTTAATCATCTTTTGTCATCCTCTTAAGTTAATTCCTGATTTCTTCATTTCATAAAATAATCTGGCAACCGGGAGTCCTACCACATTATTGTAATCTCCGTTGATCCCCTTTACATAAATTCCGAAAAGTCCCTGGATGCCATAGCTTCCAGCCTTATCCATAGGCTCTCCTGTAGCAACATACTCTCTGATCTCCTCATCTGAAACCGGATAAAACGTCACATCTGTACTTTCATAAAAAGTATGTTCTGTCCAGACTTTTTCTTTCTTTTCCCATACAGAAACGCCGGTATATACCTGATGAGTATTTGCCTGAAGTTTCTTTAATGTATTCACCGCATCCTCTGTATCATGAGGTTTGCCAAGGATCACATTCTCAAACACTACCACTGTGTCAGATCCGATCACAATTGTTCCGTCGGCACTATCTTTCAT
>ENA-OZJY01000546-OZJY01000546.1-human-gut-metagenome-genome-assembly--contig:-NODE-546-length-11297-cov-4.726650_pt1 | contig 11297 bp, 9 predicted proteins | sample MGYA00244823_ERZ653757 | MGnify/ENA primary metagenome ERZ653757 (study PRJEB26926, sample SAMN06165282) | human gut metagenome | biome: ENVO:00009003; feature: ENVO:2100002; material: ENVO:00002003... | reverse complement strand
AGATGTAGCTCCGTCTCGTGGGCTCGGAGATGTGTATAAGAGACAGATATATCAGAAAACAGATTTCTGAAAATACAGTTAGGCGGACGTTTCACCACTTTACAGCCGTGGGCGGATGAAGCAACCTTTTCTTTCTCTCCTCGTGTAAATGCTTCATTCTCCGTCAACAAATGGCTGAATATCCGTGGAGGATTCGGACTCAACTCAAAAACTCCCGGTTTGGATTACCTCTATCCCGATAAAAAATACATTGACCGTATAGCTGCCAATTACATGCCTCAAGACGACAAAGTCGGACAAATATTGATGTACCACACCCAAGTGTACAACGTGCAACGAACTAAAGGATTGAAGAATGCGACCAATCGCAAATGGGAGGCAGGGTTCGACATAAAGTTATCGGACAAGCATAAATTAAGCCTCATCGGTTATCATGATAAAACAGCTAACGGATTCGGATCGGCCACAGAATATTTTACGTATACAGCCAACTATTATTCTGCGGAAAAAGGACTGATTATCACTCCCGGACAAGCCACTAAAATAGATTGGAATAATCCAGAACGCACGGACCTTGTACTCAGTACGACCGGTAAAATAGGAAACACGAACGTCTCTATCAATAAAGGTATAGAAATGGACTTTGACTTCGGCGAGATTCCGGCACTGCACACTTCATTTTATCTATCAGGAGCATACATGGAGTCCAAGACTTACTCTACAGACATAAATAGTAGCAATCCTACCGATCTACCTACTGAATATCAGGTAACCAATACCATTCCATTCAAAATTGTATATCCATCGGGACTAAACTACAACACTTACCGCCGTTTTACAAATACTCTGCGGATTGTGACCAATATCCCGGCACTGCGTATGGTAGCTTCGTTCTCAACACAAGCCATCTGGTACAATTATTCCAAGAGCAACAATCCTCCGATGGACCCTATCGGATGGATAGACACAGATCTCTCTTATCATGAAATAACAGCAGATATGCTGGCAGATGAGAACTACAAAATAAAAGGAGTATCATTGAAAAGCCAACGCAAGAATCCTAAAGACAATGTGCCAAGCAAAGCCCCTATTACATGGTTAATGGCGGGACGCCTCACCAAGGAGCTGGGCAATATAGGCGGCATTTCATTCTATGCCAACAACATACTCTTTTACGAACCTTTTCTCAAAAACTCTACCTCCAACACGCTAGTACAGCGTAATACAGGTAATTTCAGTTTTGGTGTCGAATTATTCTTTAATTTATAAATCACAATATGAATAGAACTATTTCTTTTATTACAAAAATGATGTTTGCGGCTGTCATAGTTATCATGGCTGCATGTTCCTCTGACGACAATGCTACACAAGCATTGACCGTACAAGTGAAAGTATCCATGCCCGAAGGATTCAAGTCCGACATTCTATATACAGGGCACACTGTTACAATGGGTAAATACACTGCCATTACAAACGAAAAAGGTATAGCCACTTTCGAAGGAGTGATTCCCGATTTGTATGACATCTCTACTTCCTGCGAAATCACTGCAGAAGAATATGAAGAAATGACAGGCAACGATCCGCAAAATGAAAATTATGTGATTTCCGGCAGTCTATTGAAATATACTGTCGGCTCGTCAGCAACCATCGAACTTCAAACAAGTATTTCTGCCAAACAATCAATTGTTATCAGCAAAGTTTACTATGCAGGAACCAAAGACAACAATAATAAAAATTATCTGGCAGGAAAGTACATTGAGTTCTTTAATAACTCGGACCAAACCGTTGATATAGCCGGACTTTATTTCGGACTGGTAGAGTCGGAAAGTACTCCTGCATATACGCTTGGCTCCACACCGGAATATATCTACCTAAAGCAGATTTATCGTTTCCCATCTAATGGAGTCACAGAAGTTGCACCGGGAGCCTCGATAATCGTTGCCAATAGTGCCATCGACCATACAGGAAATAATGAAGTAGATTTATCCAAAGCCGACTTTGAAGCTAAAGATACGCAAGGGAAAACAACCAACAATCCTGCAACCCCGGCTGTGGAACTGATATATACAACATTTCCCACAATCAGTAATATGGACCTGGTACAAGGTGGTCCCGGTTCTGTTGTATTATTCAGTACAGATGAAGATGTGACCTCATGGGAAACTGTATACGTTGACGGCAAGGATAAAGGAAGCAAGTTTGTCAAAACCCCTGTAAAATACATAATGGATGGTGTAGAATGTTTGAAAAACAAAAGTACGGGAGTAGATAAAAACACTAAACGTCTTTACAACTACATTGATGCAGGCTATCAATACACGGAGGCTACCACCGGATATACCGGAGAAGTAGTCTACCGCAAAACAGCCAAGACAGAAAACGGGCGCACCATTCTTGCTGATACCAATAACAGCAGTAACGATTTTGCCGTATCAACTGAAATCAAACCGAGGGAATACAAATAATAGAAAACAAAAGAGACTGTGCCCCAAGAACATATAACCTTCCGGTACAGTCTCTTCAACTACTTCACGAAATAATTAAACCAATTCAGAAATGATGATGAACCATCGATATATACTCTTTACCGGTCTGATGGTAACTGCACTGTGCATACATGCCCAAGATATCGAATTACAGACAAAAGAAAAATACGAGTACGCCGATGCTACCCAGTTATGGAGACGTACCCTGAATCCTGCCGGGCTCTCTTTGGATACGCTGACCAACCGGGGAATCAGTTATTTCGAATTCTCTCATCAGCAAGGCACACACTATCGGGTTCAGGACGGTGATGAGCAAAACAAATTATTGTTCACTTCAGAACGATACCAAAAAATTGGGAAATTTCTCTACGGATACGGGCGTTTTACCTTTGACATGGGACGGCAATTCAACCGTTCATGGAGCGACGTATTGCGTAGCCACCACTCCAATCCTTACTTTTCAGGAAGCTCCATCAAAGGAAAGTACGACTTCCAGAACTTCGACCTCTCGGCAGCGTTAGCCACTCTGCCTATCAAAAACTTCACTTTCGGCGCACGACTGGATTATAAAGTAGGAGATCTTTCCCGACTGAAAGACCCCCGTTCACGCACCAATCTGGCAGACTATCAACTGACTCCTGCCGTCACCTACACGTGGAACAAACACTCGCTGGGTCTTAGCGGTTATTACCATCGCAGAAAAGAAAAAATCCCCAACATCACCACCGTACAAACCGATCCGAACCTCAAATACTACACCTTCACCGGAATGGAAAATGCAGATGGTACCACTGGTGGTTACTCCGGTTTTGAACGTGAATTCGTCAACCATGAATTTGGCGGTGAATTGTCTTATCAATATAAGAACGAACGGATTCAAACGCTTACCACCCTTTCATACGCCAAAGGCAACGAAGACGTATGGGGAGACATCAAATATTCACCGGGAAAATATCACACCACCACCTACAACCTGCTTTCTATGAACCGGATCAAATCCGGACGCACAGAACACATCATCGACATTTCCATTAACTATCAGACAGGAAAAGCCGACGAATACCGTCAGGAAAAAATAACAGAAAAAGATCCGGTAACAGGTATCGAATCCTCCTACTGGAACACACTTCTCACGTATGACGAACGTTACACCGTCGATTTACTCAATGCCAATCTGCACTACCGCCTGTTGTGGAGTAATCATCACACCGGAGAAGCCACAGCCTACGCAGGTGCACGCGCCTATTTCCAATCGGTAGAAGATCAATACAATCTTCCGTCTTCATCACTTACAGTCCGCCAGGCAACTATCTGCATGGAAGGCGGATATTCATTCCTGCGCAAAAACAACCGTTCATTATGGATAGAAGCAGAAGCCGGATATCACATTTCGCTATCATCGGACCTGTCACTCAACGATCCGTCCACAGAATACGCCCAAAGTGTGCTTTTACCCGACATGACCTATTATGGAGCATCGTATGCGCACGGAAAACTGCAAATACAATATCAAATGCCTGTAACTATAAAGAAACACACCAACGTGTGGTTCGTCAAAGCCACAGGAGCATATCTGAAGACCGACAAGAAAACCGATTCCAAAATGTTCGGAATAAGTCTCGGACTGTACCATTAACCTTCCTCACCCCACAAAAACCAACCAGATAATTTACACCAATCATGATGAGAATTGCCAATAACAAACTTCGGTTGCTACTCCTGCTGCTCTTTCCCACCCTCCTTTGGGGTAACTCTGCCCCCATGTTTCACATCCGGCAAAACGCCAAAGGATGTTTGGTAGAAATCCCCAAACGATTGATAAACCGGGATTTCCTGTTAGCAGCCCGTGTGATGACCGTCAGTTCTCCCAATAATAAAGTCAAACTTTATGCAGGCCAGCGACTTTATGATCCGGTATGGATACGTTTCAAATATGACAAAGAACAGTTATATCTGTTACGTCCCGACTCCAAAAACTTATGTGAGGACACAACTCATCTTTCATATCCGGCTTATGCGCGCAATGCCATCACTCCCATAGCGGAATCCTGGAAAATAGAACAGGAGACAGACAGCTCGATTGTTGTAAACTGGAGCAAATTTCTTAGTGAGCCCATAGAAGGTGTAGACCCTTTTGGAGGGAAAACGTCACCAGGACGTTCCCTGCCCCAACTCAATAAAATACTTCAGGTAGACGTCCACGAAAAGAACCTGGAAGTCAGCGTACAGTATGGTTTTGAAGGAACCACCCAACCTTTCCTCACTACGATACGGAAATCGCTGTTACTACTGCCAGAGCAACCCATGCAACCACGTATACACGATGCCCGGGTAGGATATGACAATATCCCTAAACGGAAATTCAACTTCGATACTCCCTCAATCGCAGCGGAAAACTACATCACCCGCTTCCGGATTGTCCCCTCTCCTAAAGATGTACGCAGTTATTTGCAAGGCAAACAAGTGAAGCCTCAACAACCCATCGTTTTTTATATAGACGATGCCTTCCCTCCTCTTTGGAAAAAAGCCATACGCAAAGGAATACTGGATTGGAATAAAGCATTCGAAGAGATTGGTTTTAAAGAAGTTATGCAAGCAAAGACATACGCCGAAGCCGGACCGGAGTTCGATCCGAACGATATACGTTTCAACTGTTTCCGATATGTAGTCAGCGATTTCCCGAACGCAATGGGGAAACACTGGGTAGACCCGCGTTCAGGAGAAATTCTGCAAGCAGATGTGTTGTTTCACAGTAATGTCATAGCCTTGCTACGCAAATGGTATTTCCTGCAAACATCAGCCTACCATCCTGCGGCACGCACGAAAACACTACCGGATGACATAACGGCACAATTAATCCGTTACGCCGCCGCCCATGAGATAGGCCACTGCCTCGGACTGGAACATAATTTCAAAGCCTCGTATGCCTATAATACAGAAGACCTGCGCCGTCCGGAATTTACAGAACGTTACGGCACCACCCCGTCCATCATGGATTATGCCCGGTTCAATTATGTCGCCCAACCGGGAGACGGCGTCCGTTACGTATTACCTCCCTTGTTGGGAGTGTACGACCGATACGCCATCCGTATCGGATACGCCTATCTCTCCCGCGAGAACACCCGAACTGTAGCCGGATGGATAGATGAAAAACAAAACGACCCCATGTATCATTGCGGACGCATGGCACCGAGCACTATCCCCACTGATCCTACCGTTCAAACCTCCGATCTCGGCAACGACCCTGTCGCATCGGCAACCTACGGAATCCGCAACCTTCAACAAATATTGACGCAATTGCCGGAATGGAACAAAAAACGTCTGACAGATAACCCGTTTGAGGAGATGCCCGCCACCTATACCGATTTGCAGCAAGCCTATTTCGACCATCTGGAACGTGTGATTCCTTTTATTGGTTTCTCCGATGAAGTATCCGGAAAAGCTGTCGAATTTCTTTGGAAAGAACTGCTTGGCGGATACAACTTCCTACGGACGGATGCCGTATGCAAATATGCCGGCAACCCAACCGAAGCCATCATAAAAGCACAAAAGACAATTATTGAAAAGATGTTTGGCAGAATCATTGCCGAACGAATCTCTTCGAACGAAACACCAGCAGGATTTACCTACGCCCATTATCTGGAAGTCTCTGCCAACTATCTTTTTACGGACAAGACACCGGACATATTCACACGACATTTGCAGGAAAACTATCTCCAGACCTTGCAATCATTGCTAACAGAAGCACGTACCTCCTCTTTCAGCGTACTCTTCTCCCCGACGGTCAGCGAGCATCTTACCCGCATCCGCGAACAGTTAACAACTAATCCTTCTACCTGGAATAATTATTTAAAAAACAAAATACAATGAAGCTAACTACCATTATTTCCGCCTTCTACCTCTTCTGCCTGTTGTGCATACAGCCCGTGCATGCCGATGGAGGCTTCTGGCTACCTACTCAAATACAAGGAAAAGTACATCAGGCAATGAAAAAACAGGGATTGCGTCTTAGTGAAAAAGACATTTACGACATCAACCAGTCGTGCTTGTCGAATGCTATCCTTTCATTAAGTTATGACAACAGTACATTTTCTCCCTCTGCCAGTGCCTCTTTCATCTCCGGTGAAGGACTGGTATTGACCAACTTCCACTGTGTCGCACGTTATCTCGAACATATCTCCGATGCAAACCACGATTACGTGAAGCATGGCTGCTGGGCTACCCAACGCAGCGAAGAGACTTATCTTCCGAATTTACAGGTCAATCAATTAATCACTATCAAAGACGTAACGACGGAAATCACACAAGATACCGGAAATCTTACCGATCAGGCACTTACCCAAAAGATCAACGAGAACGGGAATAAAATTGTCAAATCCCAAGCCAAAGGTCGCGGTGTAGAAGGAAAAATCTACTCCTTATTTGGTGGCAGACAATACATCCTGGCTGTCTTTCGCTGCTTCAAGGATGTGCGTATCGTAGCCGCTCCCCCCATCTCGATAGGGAAATTCGGAGGCGACACAGACAACTGGCAATGGCCCCGTTACTCCGCCGATTTCGCCATCTTGCGCGTTTATGCCAACGATAAAAACCAACCGGCAGCCTACAACAAGCAGAACCGCCCCTATCAACCCGACGCTCATTTGTCTATCTCTACCAAAGGAGTGAAACCCGATGATTTTGTGATGGTTGCCGGAATCCTGCACAAACAAGGCAATATGTCCCTTCGTTCGCCCTTGAGAAAATTGTATTCAAAGACACGCAAGCAGAAGCAGATATTGCCAAAATCAAGCTCGACTTCTACACACAACGTAAAGAAACGGCTGCCGACTCGCTTTACTCCTACTATAACATTAAGGCCGGAAGTGCTGCTAATGTCTATCTAAAATCAATTGGTGAGATCAGTGGTGTGAAAGAATCCGGCATCATTGCCCGGAAACAGCAGGAGGAACAGGCGATGACAGAATGGATTCTGTCTGATGACACCCGTACGCAACGCTACGGGGCAACATTGCTCGATGATATGAAAGCAAACTACGAACGTCTTACCCAACTGAACTTCACAGACCAGATGTTTCGCGAAGTCGCACTTTACGGTGCCAACGTCATCCCTTTTGCCGGAAAATTTGAAAAACTGGTGCAAATGGAACAAAGAAAAAGCAAGAATGTAAAGACTGCCATGAAAGGAGAAATCCGCAAACTGAAACCGCTTACCGTAGCATTCTATCGTGATTTCAGACCTGAAGACGACAAATATATCATGAAAAAGATGTTGGCTTATTATCTGGATCACGTAGATTCTATTTTCTACTCCACAGCATTGAAAAAGGTAGAAAAGCATTACCCTCAACATCTTTCTGCCTATATAGACAGCCTGTACGATCATTCCCCCCTGCGTAATCAAGAAAGTATGCTCGCACTTCTGGACAGTGTACCGACACAAGGAACAGCTGCACTGTCACAAGATGGGCTGTATCAGTTGTCACTCGGTTTCTATCTGGTGTATGTAGAAAAAATAAACCGTTTGAAACAAGCGTATCAGAATAAAAACATGAAACTCTACTCTTTGTATCTGCAAGCATACGCTGAAAAGAACAAGGGGACACAAATTGCATTTGACGCCAACCGCACCCTGCGTTATTCTACGGGAAAAGTAAAGGCAGCCGTTCCCAGCGAAGGAGTCATCTATACTCCATTTACAACTGTTGACGGAATGCTCAGCCGTCATCGCCTTTATGCCGGAAACAAGGACTTCAATCTGCCGGCACGTTTCGTCAAACTCATCGAACACCGCCAACCCAGTAACTACTTTAGCCAGAAAGTGACACCCACCTGTTGTTTCCTGACAGATGCACATACCACTTCTGGTAGTTCGGGCAGTCCGGTATTGAATGCCAAAGGAGAAGTAGTGGGTATCAACTTCGACCGTATCTGGCAGGGACTTAGTTCCGACTACGAAACTGCAGGCAATGAGAAAAGCCGTAACATCGCGGTAGATATCCGCTATGTATTATGGACTTTGGAGCAATACTCACATTCCCAATACATATTAGACGAATTGGACATTCACTAACTTAGTAAATTCTATATAAAAATGTTATCTCCCAAAACACTAAAATACTTACGTTTAACGCACCGTTATGTATCTTTCATTTGTGCAGGCATCCTGTTTGTCTATCTCCTTTCCGGCTTCCTGCTCAACCACCGGAAAGAATTTACATTCATGAATCAGAAAAAGGAGCGCACAGTGGACTATATATTCCAGCTCCCTGCCAATAAAGACGATTTTACAGAAGCCGATGCACGAAAGATTATCTCCGATCTCTCATGCAATCCTGACCTGTATAACCGTTTCAGCCTCAGTAAAAACAAACTGACCATCTTTGGCAAAGAGCAATTGGTAATCAAGTTGGATGCAACCAGCCAGCAGGCATTTATCAAAGAAATGCATCGTCCCGCTTTCCTAACCGCATTGAATAAGTTACATCGCAATCCGGGTTCTTTATGGACAATAACCTCCGATGCATTCCTCTTACTCATGTTTATTTTGCTCATCACCGGGTTACTGATTGTTCCCGGGAAAAAGGGATTGTGGGGCATCGGCGGAATTCTAACGATAATAGGAATTTTAATACCTATATTGATTTACTGGATGATAGTATAATTTCTTATTTTTATTCATCCGTATGCATCTTTCTGTATTACCTTTCCGTATCGCAGAAAACAAAAAAGGACCTTTATTCAAGGTCCTTTTTAATCACTTCGTCCATTTCTTTTATACGTTTCTCACGGTCTTTAATGGGACCGTCTTTCTTGTCATTCTTAAATGCGTCATCGGCACGGTCGGCAACCTCGCCACTCCATTCCTCAAACTGGTTCTTAGCCGGACGACCATTCGGTTCGATATTTTCTTCGGCTATCGAATCATGCCTGTTAATCATATCATCCATAAGTTCTCATTTTAAAAGTTTATGGCTATAAGACAATACAAACGAAGAAAAGTTTTCTATTTTAATGATTTTTGAAGAAATCAGTCATGTTATTATACTATCAAAGAAACACTCCAGCCCAATCTGTGTCATTCATCCAGATACCTATATAAATTACAGTTACCGGCAACGTCCAGTACATTCAGCTCTTTCAAGCGTTTTTCCACTTTCTTTTGTGAAACCAGCCCAAAATTCCGTAACATATCACGCAATTTCCTAAACCCATATTGAGAAGTGATTTGTAACAGTTCCCGGAGTGTTTTTATATCAGCTTCAGAAATGATCCGCTGCGACCGAATATCGAATTTCAATTCTGTAATAGGAGTATCGAGCAAAGCCTTTATCGCTTTTATATCTTCGGGAATAAAAATTTCCGGATTCGTTTCTTCTGCTTCCCTCATGAGCATATCATTATCAAAGCCATTTTGGCGGGATTTCATTTCATACGCCCGTACTGTTGCTCTAAGGCGGATATTTTCTTCCTTATAAGTCCTAAGGAATCCCGCTTGAGATTTTATTTCCTGTACAAGTCCCTCAAATGCCTTCTGCGCTTGACGATATTTCATGCGTTTCCGGACACTAAAATCCTTAATATTTCCTTGTAAGACGGTATAAAGAAATAGTTGTCGTCTTTCATCATTCCTTATCATTCCGGCAAGCTCCTTTATTATTAGCCGGATCAATGGGGTCAACTCTTTCAGTGATTGAAGTAGAAAAAATTCCTCTTCATTTTCCTTCATCTTCTCATCCATCCGGCGTTTGTGTTCTTCTTCGGAAAGACTGAACCGGATATTTCGTTCAAGACAATCCGTCAGACTGTTTTCATCAAGCATTAGATAATCGCCGATTTCTGAATAAATAATCTCTTGCCTTTCACACCAAGTAATAATACGTCTGGTAGATACCTGATACTTGGCTGCCGCTTCTTCAATACCAATCCATTGTTTTGTTGTCATACCTCGTTTTGTTTTTAGATGTATGCGTCGCAACCAGATATAAAAAAGGTGCGAACGATACATATATTTCCTAGTAGAGGTAGTCGCATACCCATAGATGAAAAATACAGTATGCCCGCACCAGAACTTATATATCGATAGGGATATAAGCTTGGCACGGACATTTGATTTATCATCTATTCGAAAATGCGACTTTCCTACTAATAAATTAAATGTCCTATAAATACAAGTCCGGCTGTCAAAGGTCCGGTCCTTGATTGCAAATATACTTCTTTTTTCTGAAAAGAAAGATAATAAATGACAAGCTTTTTAGTTACAATAGAATTTTATATAAGACAAATAAGTAAACAACTACACGGGAGAATAGTTTCATCGGTGAGAAACTAAAGTTCCATCAGTGTGAAACTATAGTTTCATCAGTAAGAAACTAATAGTTCCAAGCAAGAGAAACTAAAGTTTCAAGGCGATGAAACTGTAGTTTCGAACCGCAAAACCAATAGTTTCAAGGCTTGAAACTATCAGTTACAAGGCAGGTCCCGCCCCGTAAGTACAGGGGTAATAAATAAAATAGCTTATCTGCCTGTGGTTAATACTATTCAGGCAATGAAACTTCATCTGTGATTTTTACTTGATTTGGGTATGCATCTCTACCATACCGCCTTTGCAGTGCGTTTATCTCTTCTTTGCTTTGCAGTGACAGCATTATTGTCGTCACAGTGCTGTCACCATGTTGCTGTCACGCCATTAACTTTTCATAATCAAACAGTTAAGTTACAATCTGTGACAGATGACAGCAAATTTATTTTTTTTAGGTTCTTCGTCAAATTTGGTGGTACTTCTTCTATTGTGAATAAATAATCTTCGCT
>ENA-OZJY01000530-OZJY01000530.1-human-gut-metagenome-genome-assembly--contig:-NODE-530-length-11451-cov-5.724903_pt1 | contig 11451 bp, 8 predicted proteins | sample MGYA00244823_ERZ653757 | MGnify/ENA primary metagenome ERZ653757 (study PRJEB26926, sample SAMN06165282) | human gut metagenome | biome: ENVO:00009003; feature: ENVO:2100002; material: ENVO:00002003... | reverse complement strand
CACCCTAGAGTTCGTCGGCAGCGTCAGATGTGTATAAGAGACAGGAAGAAGCTAAGAAAGCTGAAGCTAAAGCTCGTTTGGAAGCCGAAAAGAAGGTAAACGAAGAAATTGCAAAGAAAGTAGCTGAAAAGAAAGCTGCTGAAGCTGCTGCTAAGGCTGAAACAGAAGCTGCTGCTACTGAAGAGGCTCCTGCTGCTGAAGCAACCGAGGCTCCTGCTGAAGCATAATTCACACCTTTACTTCAAAAGAGTTAACTCCTCCGAAAAATCGGGGGAGTTTTTTTATATACAAGTCCATTTATGGCTCAGTTCAAACTACAAGAAAGATAGCTTTCACACAGAACTCCCATGAATAGGAGGTTTCGATAGCCGTTATGTGTGAAAGGAAATCGTACCAACTTTCCTGACGGACGGGATTCCTCTCACCGACATAATTTCATCTTCTCCCCAAAAAACACATAGTCATTCATGTAATACTATACAAAAGCTTTTTAGAATTTCTTTATGCTAATTTTCTAAGACTCTAAAACAATCTATTTAATCTGTTAATTTTAGTCCCGTAATAATAGGATTATGGTCTGAATAACGATAAGGATTGGGCTGGAAAAAGGAAGTATATTGATACTCAAAATAGGCCGGTTCACTAGCATTTATGTCCCAAGGTGCCGCCCCGGTCACCTGCCCGGTCAATGTGGAAGAGCTAAGAGAATGATCCAAGTAACCTACCTCACCCTGATAAACATAACTCCAACTGTCAGGAGTATACTTTTGCAATTCATTAGTATAGCCAGCCTCCGTAAATATACGTACCGGATCCTCATTAGAATAACTGTTCAGGTCTCCTAATACCAACACGTCAGTATCACCATAATATTTTTTCAGATTTTCGTACGTAAGCAGGCAATCCTTAGCCTCTTGCACCCTTCGCGAATTGAACTGAGACTGGCCATCCTGCTGATCTTTATCACCTCCGGTAGCATTATTGCCCGATTTTGATTTAAAATGGTTCATAGCCAAAATTACTCTGCTGCCATTTTCTTTCAACTCAAAGCATTGTGCCACATGACGAAGAACCAGATATGTGCCTTCATAAGTTTTAAAATCCATATAAGGAGAAACTCTTTCTGTATCATAAATAAAAGCATTCTTTGTATAACTTGTTATTTTCTTATCTCCACTGTCTATGCCTTTATATTTACCGGTCACACCATATTCCTCATTCAGTGCCTGTACCAATTCATTGACCGAATAATCTCCTTCTTCGATTTCACAAATAGCATACACGTCAGCATCTATTTCTTTCATCGCTGCCAAAACTTTCTTCCGTTGCCTCTGAAAAGCGGCCTCATCCTTGGCTCCATTACTATGTCCCCACATAGAAGGGCTTGCCATATAATATTCAAGATTCATACTGGCTACTTTCATATTATATTTTCCCACCTCAGGAACTTGGGGACGTCTATTCTCTTTAATTACCGGTCGATCAGTGATAGTCAAAGCATAGTTATCTCCCGAAACAGACACCTTTCCTTTTAAATTCTCCATCCTAGTTCCCACGCGCAATGTATGATCCTCATCTGTCAATACAATCTCACCCGGAATCAGCACCAACTTATTTCTCATATTCTCTTCCAAAGCTTTTTTATAATCCGAAGTACCCGGCATTACTTTATCAGTTGGAGTACGTAAGACTTGAGAAGAAAGAGTGATATTGCCTGTTGCCGACCCTTTATAGGTAGAAGAGACAAACATTGCATTTTTTAGCGTTACTTCCTTTCCTACCAAATCATTCGTAAAATCATCGGGAAAGATATAAGTTTTTACTACGGAATCGGAATCTGATTCCAAAGGATCTTTTCCACCACTGCAAGCCCCTACAAAGAGTAATCCTGCAATCCACATGATATTTCTAATATTCAAGCTATTCATATAAACTTTCTTTAAATAAAAACAGAGGATGTATACCATTCAGTATACACCCTCTATTTAATCAATTCAATTTTCTATCATTCAACCTTTTTCATTGAATCTTCTACATATTCAAACTTACCATTACCAACCACTTTATAAACAGCTGTCCAATTAACATTAGAGCTGCCATCATAAATTACAAAGTTTACAGTATAGGTAACATCAATACCTTCTACAGGAACAGCATCAGCATGATTTTTTTCCAATGCCGGAATAAATGCTTTAGGCAAACGTGCCATTACAGTTTCTGTAATCTTGGCATCATCCATTCCTTCATAACCTTTAGCATACTGTTCACGGAATTTAGCCGGACGTAAATCAATATTATTTTGATATGCAGTAGCTCCAAAATAATACTCACTTCCTGTAGGAGAAGCATAAGTTGTGGTATATCCATCACCTTTCTTAGAAATGCCAAGTTCTTTCTGATCGATATTTTCCCACACCCAATCTACTATAGCCTGATAATATACAGATATATCAGCTTGATCTTTACCATTCGGCAGATTGACCACAACGCTAGGATCATAGTTCCATTTACCACTCGTTTTTACATATTGTTCAGTTTTAGTTGTCATATAAGTATTCTTTCCCCAACGGGCATTTGCAGTAGAATAAATATACGAATCACTATAAGCCTTAACAGAACCACTATAGTACTTATACACAATAATCTTTTCAGCATCATTCAAAGGATAAGCCACCTTCTTAGCCAAATACGCAGGCAAATAGTCCTCAGCCAAAACGCTAGAGCTAAAATTAAAGTTCTTACCCGGTTCACCCATTGCTGTATAATCATCGGGAGTCAATACAAATACATCTTCATCATTTACCACATTCCAACCCTTTGCTGACTTTTCATAGAAAGCATATTGAGGTTCGGACTTAACCAAAACCGGAATATCATTTCCTATGGTAATATTATCAAGTTGGTAAGTAGTTGATTTCTCATCATCCCCATTACCTACATATTTAAATGCTATATTAACATTTTTTCCGACATAATCTGTCAAGTTAAAAGTCCCCGCCAAAGCCAATGTACCATATCCTTTCGATGGTTCTTGAGGAATATCAAATGATGATGTTATATCGGTCCATTTAGCCTTTGACACATCTTTCCCGTCAAAATCAGTCGAAATAAGAACTGACAAACAATCTGCATTCCAATAACCCACACAAACTTCAAAAGCAAATTTATTATTTTCATCTTCAATTTCAACAGAAGGAGTGACCAGCCATGCTTCACATGCTCCCTTTCCATTGGCAGAATAGCTGATATACTGATTATCATTATAACTTTTCAACGACCATTTAGCTCCTCCGGTCGCACTAATATACCAATCTTTAATAGAAGTCACATCACCTGTTTCCAATGATTCGAAGTCATATGACAATACAGGGTCATCCATCTTTTGGGGTATAGCGTCAGCGTTATAATTATATTCTGCAAACACATGACTTCCCTCTTTGGCATCTGGAAAAACCTCATTTAAAACCTTATATAACTTTGAAGTTGTAGACTTATTAAGATATGCACCATAATATCCCTTTCCATGAATAATCTTATAATCATCATCCTTCAATTTATAATAATCGATATTATAGTATTTATCATGTTTCTCCGATTTTTCCTCTTTATAATCAAATGTGATTTTAAAACTGGAGCCTTCATCGGCAGAAGGATACTGTCCGGCCAACCAATTCGGCAAATAATCCTGCGCTTCATCCGCTGCAGAAAAATACTGATTAGTTTTTGGATTACCTTTCAAAGAAGCCCAATCTGTGAATGTTATATTCCCCTTCTTTATATCAGTCGGCTTACCAAAATCTTCAAAGCCATCAAAATTATCCTCATTATAGTCACAACTCACAAGAGCCAAGGCTACAACTGCACTATATAATAATGTATATTTTTTCATCATTTTATCGCTTTTAGAATTAGAAATTAATCTTCAATCGCAATGAATATGTACGTCCAAAAGCATAGAATACACCATAAGCGTTCTGCCATGTACCATCGGCATCTGTTGCATTTACAATATATTCTTGGTTGAACACGTTATTAATGTTACCATACAAGGTGGCTTTGCAACTACCAATTTTGAAACGATAGCTTGCATTAAAATCAAACTGACCTCCAGAAGGAATCTTCCAAGGATCTTTAAATGTCTTCACACCACCAACAACCAAACTGCTTCCGTTCAAGGCGAAGTCTGCATAGTTATTTGCATAGAAATTATAGTCCAATCCAGCCCGAAAACCATCAAGGAATTTCACAGTAGCACCCAATGCACCTGTCAACTGTGCAGAGTCACCTACTTTTACACCCTTCAACTGAACTTCAGATTTAGCATGATCCGGAGCATAAATATCAGAAGCTATGGTACCTTTCAAATCTGCCAAAGGTTGTCCTTGTCCATTGTAATAATATCCGGTAGCATTACTATCCCACTGCCAATCACCAACAGAAAGCATACCGTTAATAGTCAACCAACGAGTCGGTTCTGCAACAAAGTCTAGTTCTACACCCATATGACGCGCGTCAACACCTTGCATATTAATGCTATAACGGTCTACCGGATTACTATTTTCATCCAAAATATCACCACCCTTTGTCATAGTCTTATCCATCCAACGGGTATAATAAGCATTCAGATTAACATTCAACCAAGAAGAACGATATCCATAACCTAATTCTGCAGAGAATACTTTTTCATTCACAGCATTAGGATTGGTTGCATTACTTACAGCTGCCGACAAGAAAGCACCATAAGAGAAAAATGGAGCACGACTGATATAACCAATGTTAGCAAAGACGTTATGATGATCACTAATATTAAAGTTTGCACCACCTTTAGCTGTCCATCCAATAAAGTTTACTGTTTCTGATTCAGCATGCTGTTTGTCGTAATAGAGACGGTCATAACGCCAATAACCGGTATTGGAGACAGAACCTGCCAAGAAAGCACTTAACTTATCTTTATTATATTCTGCTTGTGCAAAAACTCCTTCCTGCATAACATATCCGTCATAATCACGATAAACCACATCACCGACAGTCAATTTTTCATATTTCCAATTAGGATCTGCAGCCGCTGCATTATTGACAGCCTTCACATTCTTACGTGAATCATAATCCACATAATATTCACCACCATAAAGATCGCTCAATTCATTTGTATGAGTACCTTTATAATAACGGAAATCTACTCCTCCATAAAAATCAATATTTTCTCCCAATTTAGTAGTGAAAGTCGACAACAAACCATACCAGTTGTGATAGTTTTTAGATTTCGACATGGCCAACATAGAACCATTTTCACTTTGCTCATTGATTTCTTGGATCTTATCATAGGCAAAAGTACCATCTGCATTACGGAATTTTGTTGTCAACTTACCATAAGAAGCGCCACGCCAGTCTGTATAAGAGTAACCAAATTCCGAATTACCTTGTCCGTTATAACCATTACCACGGCCAATAGAAACATAAGCGACAGTACTCAAAGTAGATTTATCATCTATTTGCCATTGGTGATTCAATGAAATCTGAGGTTTGTGATACTCATTATAGTTGGAAGATTTACGCTCACCGTTTTTTCCAAAACCATAAGACGGATTATAACGGTATGCACTTTTACCTTTCATATATTTCTTTACTTCCTGCCAACCTTGAATGGTTAAGCCATCATAACTACTACTACGTTGATAATGACTTTGAGGAGCACCAAAGGCAGTAAAAGACAATTGATGAGCATCATTTAACTTTTTAGAGACATTAAGAAAATAATTATAACCTTCAAAATCTGTACCCTGAATATAACCGTCACCCCATTTCTTGCCGCCTAATAAACTGACAGCCCATCCTCCTTTCATCAAACCGGTAGAAACAGAGAACAAAATACTATTCATGCCATCATTACCCATACCGTAAGAAATAGAACCGCCTTTCTGAGCATCTGTAGAACGAGTTACAATATTTAAGGAACCACCGACAGAAGGAACTGATACTTTAGAAGCACCCAATCCACGCTGTACCTGTGTGCTACGAGTAACATCGCTCAAACCTGCCCAATTGCTAAAATAAACACCACCCCATTCCATATCGTTTACAGGAACGCCATTTACCATTACCGCAATATTTTCGGTTTTAAAACCACGCAAATTAATATCCGAATCTCCATAACCTCCACCTTGTTTAGTAGCATAAACTCCCGGAGTTGATTTTAGAATTTCAGGAAATTCCATAGTTCCAAGTTTTTCCTCAATAAATTCCGGAGCCACAGTAGATACTGCTACCGGAGTTTTACGAGCTACAGCAATAGATGAGGTTACTACCACATCCCCCAATGTATGAGTATCCAAATTCATTTTGACTACTCCCCAATTTACTTCACCTTGCTGAGTCAGTTTAATAGACTTATCCAAGTAACCTAAATACTTAATTTCAATTGTTGCTTTAGCTGAAGTAACTTTCAATGTGAAATTACCTTCATAGTCTGTAACAGTACCTAAACTAGTACCGCCTACCGTAACAGTTGCGCCAATCAATGGCTCATTGCTATCGGCATCTACCACTGTCCCTTTTACTGTTGCCTGCGCACCAGCTGTAGCAGCAAAACATAGTGTAAAGACTGCCAACATAAGGAAATGCTTTAGATGATTTCTCATAATTTTGTTTTTGATTAATAGTTAATAGTTAGTTAGAAACACTAAATAGACAACAAAGATAGGAATTATATTCATATTAATTGCATTAATATTGCAATAATTAAAGAAGCGACAGGTATTTTTCCGAAGATTATTAAGATTATATTACATTTCCTAAATTCTACAATATTTTCCCTTTTAATGCATAGTAATCCAAGTCCAAAAACAAAACTTCCATTCGCACAGTTTACTATCTTCCACCGAACCTTTATTAATAAAAATCCCCCTTAAGGGATAGAATCTCTTAAGGGGGATATAACATAAAACATCAAATTATCAATCAATCTTCCATCAATTTGCGATAACGAACCCGCTTAGGTTCTTCATTACCTAAACGCTTCATCTTATTTTCTTCATATTCAGAATAAGAGCCCTCAAAGAAGAACACCTCACTGTTTCCTTCAAAGGCAAGGATATGAGTGCAGATACGATCCAGGAACCAACGGTCATGGCTGATAACTACAGCACATCCGGCAAAATCGTCCAAACCCTCTTCCAATGCACGAAGAGTATTTACGTCGATATCATTGGTAGGCTCGTCAAGCAACAACACATTGCCTTCTTCTTTCAATGCCATAGCCAAATGTAAACGATTTCGTTCACCACCCGAAAGCATTCCACAAAGTTTCTCCTGGTCGGCTCCCGAAAAATTGAAACGGCTCAGATACGCACGTGCATTAATATCACGCCCTCCCATTCGGATAAGTTCATTACCTCCACTGATTACCTGATACACTGTTTTATTAGCGTCAATATCTTTATGTTGCTGATCCACATAAGCCAGCTTCACTGTTTCACCCACTTCAAAAGTACCTTTATCTACCGTCTCCAGTCCCATTATCAAACGGAACAAAGTGGTTTTACCGGCACCATTCGGTCCAATCACTCCCACAATACCATTAGGAGGTAACATAAAGTTTAGATTGTCAAACAATAGTTTATCACCATACGCCTTTGCAACTCCTTTGGCTTCAATTACTTTATTTCCCAAACGAGGACCATTCGGAATAAAGATCTCCAGTTTTTCTTCTTTTTCTTTCTGATCTTCATTCAATAATTTATCATACGAATTTAAACGAGCTTTACCTTTTGCTTGACGAGCCTTCGGTGCCATACGTACCCATTCCAACTCGCGTTCCAAGGTTTTACGACGTTTGCTGGCCGTCTTCTCTTCCATCTCCATACGCTTGGTCTTCTGCTCCAACCAACTGGAATAATTACCCTTCCAAGGAATACCTTCACCACGGTCGAGTTCAAGAATCCACCCAGCCACATGGTCAAGGAAATAACGGTCGTGAGTAATACAGATAACAGTTCCTTCGTATTGTTGCAAATGCTGTTCCAGCCAATCGATACTCTCGGCATCCAAATGGTTAGTCGGCTCATCCAACAATAAAATATCCGGCTTTTGCAACAATAAACGGCACAATGCCACACGACGACGTTCACCTCCCGAAAGATTCTTCACCAGCTGGTCTTCAGGTGGACAACGCAAAGCGTCCATCGCACGTTCCAGTTTACTGTCTAAGTTCCATGCATCCGTCGAATCGATAATATCTTGCAATTCTGCTTGACGAGCAAAAAGTGCATCCATTTTCTCCGGGTCTTCGTAGTACTCGGGAAGACCGAACTTATTGTTTATTTCTTCATATTCGGCAAGCGTATCAACTACATTCTGTACGCCTTCCATTACAACTTCTTTTACTGTCTTATCATTATCCAAATGCGGTTCCTGCGCCAGATAACCTACTGAATAGCCCGGAGAAAAGACTACCTCACCTTGATAGCTCTTCTCTAAACCGGCTATAATCTTAAGTAATGTAGACTTACCTGAACCGTTCAAACCGATAATACCAATCTTGGCACCATAAAAAAAGGATAGGTAGATGTCTTTTAATACCTGTTTATTCGCCTGGAAAGCTTTACTCACGCCTACCATCGAAAAGATGATTTTCTTGTCGTCTGCCATATCTTATATCTTAATTTTTATAATTGTTTTTCTTCCATTCTCTTATAATACCAATTATGTGTCACCGTTTCATAAAGAACTAATGAAACCACACAGATGCCCAAACATATCCAATATATCGTGTCGGGATAATTTCCTGTCCATATATTCTCGAAAAACAAGCCCCCCAACAAGCCTACTTCCCATAACAACTGATAAGTATTATTCCCCGTACCTCTCTCACAATGTAACGGCAGGCTTATCATTATCACAAAAAAGCGAGATGCAGTAATTCCAATGCCGATACCCAACAAAAGAGCCGCAATGTAACTACTCATTAAACTGTTTGAAAATGCCATCAACAATATTCCTGCAACCAAAGCCGCTTGACCGAACTCCATCTCTGCACGACACGAAGTATGTGAAAGCGCATATTTGGAAATAAGTAGTGAAACGGCAAAGCCTATCAAAATACAAATATAGAATATTTCATTATAAATATGTGCAATAATGACTCCGAATATAAAAGAGACCAACAACATATTTATTCCGGGAAGAAGTGTACGGGGCAATAAAAAACGGTCTAAAGAAAAAAGAGGAGGACATAAAGGAGCACGGAAAGGGATATGAAGCAGTGGAATCAGTAGCAATGCACCTATTCCAAATGCCGCACACACATAGACCACACAAGTAAAACTCCAATAAGGATATATATAAACCCCCAACGCCAGCCCCAATGCCATGCCGAATCTTCCAAACCAAGTAAAAGCAACGTTAGCGTCTGTACGTCGGCGTGAAGCTGTAACATCAATCACCAAGGTACTTCCGGTAGTCATTGTCACCACACTAAACAATGCTCCTTGCACCATACGCAACAAAGCCACTAATCCGACGGTGGCAACATAGGGATATAATAAACTTACTCCGGCTAATAAAGCCAAAGTAATCACACATACACTTTTTCGTTTAAAGGTGTCTATTATATAGCTGTTACAAGGACCGGGCAGAAACATTGTCAATCCGAAGACGGCAACGGCTCCCCCTGCTTCCGCATAGCTGCAATACCAATGTTGCACCATCCACAAAGGAAGTACGGGCAACATGATATAAAGCGAAATATAAAGAAAAAAGTTTGAAAGAGACAAGATTACCATGTCTCTTGTCCATAATTTCGCCCTTTCATACGGAAAGAAGAAGTCATCAAACATATCGGAACCTTTTATTAATATTGTTCGTTCTCGTTAGGAAAATCCCCGCTTTTCACATCTTCTACATATTGCCCGATTGCACCTTTCATCACAGTATGCAAGTCTGCATAACGACGAAGGAAACGCGGACGGAAACCATCAGTCATTCCAAGCATATCAGCAACGACAAGTACCTGACCATCAACATTACCACCGGCACCAATGCCAATCACAGGTATAGTCAGCTCTTTTGCCACCCTTTCGGCCAATGCTGCCGGAATTTTTTCGAGCACTAGTCCAAAGCATCCGGCATCTTCCAACAGATGAGCATCACGAACCAACTTTTCCGCCTCTGCATCATCCTTTGCACGCACAGTGTAAGTTCCGTATTTATTAATGGATTGAGGCATGAGACCCAAATGTCCCATGATTGGAATACCTGCCGAAATAATCTTCTTCACTGCATCGATAATCTCTTCCCCGCCTTCCAGCTTTAATGCATCGGCATGAGTTATTTTCATTATCTTAATAGCATTGGTCACAGCTTCATACTCAGATGTTTGATAAGTACCGAAAGGCATATCGACCACCACCAAAGCACGTTTTACTCCACGTACCACTGATTTTCCATGATAAATCATTTGATCGAGTGTTATTGGAAGCGTAGTTACATTTCCCGCCATTACATTAGAAGCGGAGTCACCCACTAAGATAACATCAATACCAGCTTCATCCACAATCTGTGCAGTAGTATAGTCATAAGAAGTCAACATAGAAATTCTTTCACCTCTCTGTTTCATTTCCACCAAACGATGGGTGGTCACTTTACGCGTATCACCAGAAATATATCCTGCCATATTTACTTTAAATTTTATAAAACGGCTGCAAAGGTAGAGGTTTTATATGACATTACCTCATTATCTCTTTCATTTTTTCAAAACCAAACTCTTTAAAGTCCTGAATAACAACATCCGCCTTATCACGTATTGCCTCTGCAGAGTTGGTGGTTGCCAGTCCTACTACCGTCATCTTCGCACGATTCCCTGCTTCCAGTCCATGAAATGAATCTTCAAACACAATACAGTTTTCAGGAACTGTGTCACAGACCTTGGCTCCTAATAAAAAACATTCAGGGTCGGGTTTTGAATGGGTAAACATTTCAGCTGTAAGAATAAAATCTACATTTGCTTTCAACTCAGGATGTACACGATAAGCGTTACTCATTTTTTGCTCATTCGAACTTGTTACTATAGCTATCTTTATTCCATTGACACGTAATTCTTTCATAAAATTCTCTACGCCGGGTATATATTCATATAACATACCTTTCTCAAAATTGTTCAAGTCAGCCGTGATTTTTTTCTGAATATTGTCCATTCCTGCAAAATATTTATCATAAATCTGCGTAAGGGTCTGACCTTTAATCACACGCCCAAAATCTTTTATTTCAGGATGGTATCGACGTCCCAGCTCATCCCAGAAAACGCTATATTGAGTTTCTGTATCCATCACTACACCATCAAAATCAAATAAAGCTGCAATGTTTTTTGTTGTATCCATATATTAATTTAGATTGATTTAACGTGGTAAAGGTCCTGTCTCTTATACACATCTGACGCTGCCGACGAACTCTAGGGTG
>ENA-OZJY01000504-OZJY01000504.1-human-gut-metagenome-genome-assembly--contig:-NODE-504-length-11655-cov-4.998707_pt1 | contig 11655 bp, 10 predicted proteins | sample MGYA00244823_ERZ653757 | MGnify/ENA primary metagenome ERZ653757 (study PRJEB26926, sample SAMN06165282) | human gut metagenome | biome: ENVO:00009003; feature: ENVO:2100002; material: ENVO:00002003... | reverse complement strand
TGACTTCCGCGCCGAGTGCAGCCTGCGTGAACGTTATTGGCATATCGCACCAAACGTCGTTGCCGCGGCGCGTGAAAATGGCATGCGGACGAACTGTAATGTATACGTGCAGGTCGCCGTTCGGACCGCCGTTGGAGCCGGCATTGCCCTTGCCGCCGACATTCAGAATCTGATCGTCATCGATACCCGCCGGAACGGAAATCTCGATCGTCTTCTGGCGGCGGATCTTACCCTTGCCGTCGCACGTTTTGCACGGGGTATCGACAATCTGGCCTCTGCCGTGGCAGCGGTCGCACGTGCTTGTGGACTGCACCACGCCGAACGGTGTGCGCTGGTTGATGCGCACCTGGCCGGAGCCGCCGCAGTTCGGGCAGGTCTTGGGGCTTGTGCCCTTAGCCGCGCCGGAGCCGTTGCAATCCGGGCAATTTTCGATCTGGTGGTAGGTCACATTTTTCTTGCATCCCTTTGCCGCTTCCTCAAACGAAAGGGTGACGCTTGCCTCTACGTCACTGCCGCGGCGCGGTGCGTTCGGGTTCGCACGGCGTCCGCCGCCCCCGAAACCGCCGCCGAAGAAGCTGTCGAAAATATCGGTAAAATCAAAACCGCCTGCGCCGCCGGCATACGGATTTCCGCCGCCCGCGCCGCCGCCGAAGTTCGGGTCTACGCCCGCGAAGCCGAACTGGTCGTAGCGCGCCTTCTTGTCTTTATCAGAAAGTACCTCATACGCTTCGTTGACTTCCTTAAACTTTGCTTCCGCATTTTTATCTCCGGGATTCAAGTCCGGGTGGTATTGCTTTGCAAGCTTGCGGTACGCCTTTTTAATCACATCGTCTGATGCGCTCTTATCGACCCCAAGCACTTCATAATAATCTCTTTTGTTGTCCGCCATCCGCTGTCATCTCCTCGCAAACTCCAAAAGGCAAGGGACGCCTTTCGGCTCCCCTTGCACTTTTGAACGTGTCATTTATAAAACTTAATCGACGTCCTTGTAGTCTGCGTCGTAGACGTCACCGTTCGGGTTCTGGCCGCCCTGCTGCGGGTTTGCGCCCGGGGCTGCCTGCTCGCCCTGCTGCGGTGCACTTGCCTTATACAGCTTCTCGCTGACCGCGTAAATCGCCTTCTGCAGCTCATCCATGCCGGACTTGATCTCCTCGACCGTGCCGTTCTGCATGGTGGTCTTCAGGGCTGCAACCTTGTTGTTCACTTCGGTCTTGTCCGCCTCTTCCAGCTTGTCGCCGCTCTCGTTTACGAGCTTCTCCGCCTGGTAGCAGAGGTTCTCTGCGTTGTTCTTCGTCTCAACCTCTTCACGGCGCTTCTTGTCTTCCTCTGCGAACTGCTCAGCCGCCTTAACAGCCTTATCGATGTCTTCCTTGCTCATGTTGGAAGAAGAAGAAATCGTGATATGCTGTTCCTTACCGGTGCCGAGATCCTTAGCGGAAACATTTACGATGCCGTTTGCGTCGATGTCAAATGTAACTTCAATCTGGGGGATGCCGCGCGGAGCCGGAGCGATACCGTCGAGCTTAAAGAGACCCAACTGCTTGTTATCGCGTGCAAATTCACGCTCGCCCTGCAGAACGTTGACCTCAACCTGCGTCTGACCATCAGCCGCCGTGGAGAAAATCTGGCTCTTCTTGGTCGGGATCGTGGTGTTTCTGTCGATGATCTTCGTCATCACGCCGCCCATGGTCTCAACACCGAGAGAAAGCGGAGTAACGTCAAGCAACAGCAAACCCTGAACTTCGCCGCCGAGAACGCCTGCCTGAAGTGCGGCGCCGATTGCAACGCATTCGTCCGGGTTGATGCCCTTGAACGGCTCTTTGCCGATAAGCTTCTTAACCGCTTCCTGAACAGCCGGAATTCTGGAGGAACCGCCGACCATGAGAACCTTGTTGATTTCACCGATAGAGAGACCGGAGTCGCTCAGTGCCTGACGAACCGGGCCCATGGTCTTCTCAACGAGGTCTGCGGTGAGCTCGTTGAACTTTGCTCTGGAGAGCGTGAGGTCAAGGTGCTTCGGGCCGGTCGCATCCGCCGTGATGAACGGCAGGTTGATGGAAGCGCTCGTCATGCCGGAAAGCTCGATTTTTGCCTTCTCTGCCGCTTCCTTAATGCGCTGCATAGCCATCTTATCGCCGGAAAGGTCGATGCCATCGGAAACCTTGAAGCTGTTGATGATCCAATCCATGACGCGCTTATCAAAGTCGTCGCCGCCAAGGCGGTTATTGCCGGCCGTAGCCAGAACCTCCTGCACGCCGTCGCCCATCTCAATGATGGAAACATCGAACGTACCGCCGCCGAGGTCATAAACCATGATCTTCTGGTCGTCTTCCTTATCGATACCGTAGGACAGTGCTGCTGCCGTCGGCTCGTTGATGATACGCTTTACATCGAGGCCTGCGATCTTGCCCGCGTCCTTCGTTGCCTGACGCTGTGCGTCCGTGAAGTACGCCGGAACGGTGATAACTGCGCTCGTAACGCTCTCGCCGAGGTAAGCTTCCGCGTCGCCCTTCAGCTTCTGGAGGATCATTGCGGAGATTTCCTGCGGGGTGTAGCTCTTACCGTCGATCGTCACCTTGTGGTCTGTGCCCATCTCTCTCTTAATAGAGGAGATCGTACGGTCCGGGTTCGTAATCGCCTGACGCTTTGCGACCTGACCGACCATGCGCTCGCCTGTCTTGGAGAATGCCACGACGGACGGGGTGGTTCTTGCGCCTTCTGCGTTTGCGATAACGACCGGCTCGCCGCCTTCAATAACCGCTACGCAAGAGTTTGTTGTACCAAGGTCAATACCAATTGTCTTTGCCATATCAATTACCTTCCTTTAACTCAAATGAGTGTGTGAATTCTGAATTACTATATAAATGGATATTTGCTGATTTAGTTTGCTACCTGTACCATGGCGTGTCTTACGACCTTATCGCCCAGCATGTAGCCCTTCTGGAACACCGCCGAAATGACGTTTTCGCCAAGCTCGTCGCTTTCAATGTGCGCCACCGCGTTGTGCAGCGCCGGGTCAAACGGCTCGCCAACCTGACCGACTTCTCGGATGCCAAGCTTTTCAAAGCTCGCCTTAAATTGGCTTGCAATCATCTCAACGCCTTTTTTCATATCCTCTGCGGAGGCATTTTCCTGTGCCAGTGCACGGTCGATATTATCGGCCACCGGCAAAATCGCGTTGATTGTATCGGAAACGGCGTTATTGTAAACGGCGTTCTTTTCGTTTGCGGAACGCTTGCGGAAGTTATCGTACTCGGCAAGCACGCGCAGGTGCTGCTGCTTGTGGCTGTCGAACTCCGCCTGCAAGCGGTCGTAATCCTCTTTCGGAATCTTCTCGCTCTTCTTTTTCTTTTTCTCCTTTTCCGCAGCCTTTGCAGATTCCTCTGCCGGCTCGGTATTCGCTTCCTGCTCGGGTTCCTGAACAGGCTTCTTTTCCTCTGCCATCTGGCAACGCTCCTTTCTCTATTCTTCCCGCATGATGCGCGTAAGCATTTCGCCTACACGATCTGCGACGTATGCTGTTTGTGCCGCGACGTGTGCGTACTGCATCCGCATCGGGCCAATCACGGCGACCGCGCCGGCATCTCTGCCGTTCACGCTGTACCGTGAGCAAATGACCGACGATTCCGCCAAGGCGTTCTGCCCGGTCTCTGTGCCGATCTTGATCTGCGTGCGATTCTGCTTGCCTGCGAGAAGTTCTGTCAAAAGCTCCCGTCTTTCCAGAATATCCATCACCCGGCGTGCACCGCCAAGCTTGTATTCCGGGTAGAACAGCAGGTTCATCTGACCGCTTACGGAAATTTCCGTCTGCATCGTTTCAAGTGCCACTTCCAAAAGCGCCGCCAGCGCCGGTGACATCAAAATTGCCATATCGCCCAGCGAGATTGCAAGGTTTTGCACAAATGCCCGGTTAATCTCCGCCACGTCGCGCCCTGTCACGCGCTCGTTGAGCACGCGGAAGAAAATGCGCATAATCTCGTTTGAAAGATCAAAGTCGCAGTGAAACACCTTGTTTTTCATGGTACCTGCGCTGCTCATCATAATGAGCATTGCGGTGCGGCGGCTCGTCTGCACGAACTGCACCGCCTTGATCTTTGCATCCGCGCCGCTCGGCGTGGTGCTCAACGCAAGGTACCGTGTAGAAGCCGCCAGCGTTTTCGCCGCGCCACGCAATAATCGTTCCGGGTCAAACGCGCTCTTTGCAAGCATCGCGTCTATCGTAAGCTTTTCGGCTTCCGTTAACGTTTTCGGCTGCATCAGCGCATCTACGAACTCGCGGTAGCCCTCCTGTGAAGGCACACGCCCCGCGGAGGTGTGCGGCTGTTCCAAAAGCCCCAGCTCCGTAAGCTCTGCCATCTCGTTGCGCACCGTTGCGGAAGAAACACCTGCTTTTTCCGCAATGGACTTGGAGCCCACCGGCTCGCCCGTGCGAATGTATCCGTCTACGATCGAGGCAAGTATATTTTGTTTGCGTTTTGTCAGTTCCATACTTGCACCTCTCAAGTTTTAGCACTCTATGTCCCCGAGTGCTAACCCTTGTCTATACTATACTGCAAAGGTCAGGAAATGTCAACACCAAAATTTGTAAATACTTTGTGAATGTGCGAATTCTTCCCGGTCGGCATCCGTTTTGAAGCTTCTTTTAGCATTTCCGGCTCCACAGTGCCAAATTCCTGTTTATATATAAAGATACCGAAAAGAAACATCTTCGCCATAACTTCACTTTTTGTAATAGAATTTCAAGATTTTTTGTGCAAATTATTGACATTTTACAAAAATTGTATTAAACTGATAGCCCGTGTTTCAGTTTCTGTGTTCGCTTTAGCCCGAAAGTCCGTACCGTTAACGGAAAAGAGGAGTATACCATGATTCAGGCAGAGCATTTACAAAAGACCTTCCGCGTGCGAAAACGAAACGCAGGCTTTAAAAACGCCGCAAAAGCATTTTTCAGCCGCGAGTACGAAGAAATTCACGCCCTAAACGATGTTTCGTTCCGCATTGAAGACGGCGAGGCCGTGGGCTATATTGGCCCGAACGGTGCCGGAAAAAGCAGCACCATCAAAATTCTCTCCGGCATTTTAACGCCGGACAGCGGCACCTGCGTCATCGATGGGCGCGTGCCGTGGAAAGACCGCCGCGCGCATGTTTCGCAGATCGGCGTTGTGTTCGGGCAGCGCAGTCAATTATGGTGGGATGTGCCCGTCATTGATTCATTCGAGCTTATCCGCGACATTTACGCCGTGACCGAAGATGTTTACAAGCGAAATTTACGGGATTTGACCGACCTTCTGAATTTATCGGAGATCTTAAAGACCCCGGCGCGCAGCCTGTCGCTCGGGCAGCGTATGCGGTGCGAGATCGCCGCCTCCCTGCTGCACGACCCGCGCATCTTGTTTTTGGATGAACCCACCATCGGACTCGACGCGGTATCGAAGATCGCCGTGCGCGAATTCGTGCTTGATATGAACAAGCGCCGCGGCACCACGGTCATTTTAACGACGCACGACATGCAGGACGTGGAAGCCTTGGCGCAGCGTGTCCTGCTCATCGGCAAAGGGCGCATTTTATTAGACGGCACACTCGACGACATTCGGCGCGGCGGCAGCGGGCAGATTGACGAAACGCTCGCAGCGCTCTACAAACAGTTTGATATTTGAGGTGCGCCGTGAAACTTAAAAAATACATTTCGTTTTTCCGCCTGCGCTGTGTGACAGGCTTGCAGTACCGCGCAGCGGCATTGGCAGGCATCTCCACGCAATTTGCGTGGGGCTTTTTGATCATCTTCGCCTACCACGCGTTTTACCGCAGTGACCCCACCGCTTTTCCGATGACCTTGCAGGCGACCGTCAACTACACATGGATACAGCAGGCGTTTTTAGCTATGTTCGCCTCATGGGTCTTGGACGGCGACATTTTGGAGGAAATCACCTCCGGCAGCATCTCGTATTCGCTGTGCCGCCCCGTCGACCTCTACGCCATGTGGTACATGAAATCTCTCTCCGGTCGTATTTCCAAGGTTGCATTGCGTGCCGTGCCAATCTTAGTCGTTGCGGCGCTTCTGCCCGCAGGCTATAACTTGACCGCGCCGACAGATTTACCCACATTCTTTCTATTTTTGCTCACCATGGTGCTGGGCGCATTGAACAGCACGGCGTTCACGCTGCTCATCTATGTCCTCACCATGTATACCCTTTCTTCCACCGGATTGCGCTCCCTGCTGCTCACACTGGCAGATTTTCTCTGCGGCGGCGTAGTGCCGCTGCCGTTCTTCCCGCCTACGCTGCGCAGAATCTGCGAGCTGACCCCCTTCGCTGCCACAAGCAACGTGCCGTACCGCGTGTACAGCGGCGATATTGCCGGCACGAACGCTGCTTTCGCCGTAGGCTTACAAATCTTCTGGCTGCTCGTCCTGGTGCTCGGCGGTCACACCCTCATGAAAAATGCGCTGAAGAGGGTTGTGATTCAGGGAGGATAAACGGAACGACAAGTCGTTCCGCCGCCCGGCAAATCGTTCGTGTTTTGCAGTACACAAAGAAAGGGGTCATCTATGAAACTATACTTTGAATTTCTGTCTATCCACATCAAGAAAGCAATGCAGTACAAGGCTTCGTTCTTGCTTTCCGCACTGGCGCAGCTATTTATACCGCTCACATGCTTTTGGGGCGTGCAGTTCATGTTCATGCGGTTTAACCAGGTGGACGGCTTCACGTACACCGAGGTTTCGCTCTGCTACGCCATCGTGCTGTTATCATTCTCGCTCGCGGAGCTGTTCTTCCGTGGGTTTGATACGTTTGACCGCATGATCGGGAACGGCGAGTTCGACCGCGTTCTGGTGCGCCCGCGCAACGAGGTTTTCCTCGTCCTGTGCAGCCGCATGGATTTAGAGCGCTTCGGCAAGGGCATTATGGCGATTTTCCTGCTGATCTGGGCGCTTCAAAACTGCCCAATCGATTGGTGCGCCGCGCGCGTTATGACGCTCATTTTCATGATTTTAGGCGGCATTGTGCTTTTTGCAGGCGTGTATTTGATCTTCGCCGGGCTATGCTTTTTCACATTAGAGGGGCTCGAGTTCATCAATATTTTAACAGACGGTATGCGCGAGCACGGGCGCTACCCGCTTTCCATCTACGGCAAAGGCGTACTGACGTTCTGCACCTACATCGTCCCCTACGCGCTCGTGCAGTATTACCCGCTGATGTACCTCATCGGCCGCCACAACGATGCCCGCGCGATGCTTCTGCCCGTCATCGCCTGCGTGTTTATTATCCCGTGCTATCTCTTTTGGAAATTCGGCGTGCGCCATTACCGCTCTACGGGATCGTAACAATATTATGAAATGAGGTTTTCCCATGCCCTTTGATTTTAAGAAAGAATACAAAGAATTCTACATGCCGAAAAACAAGCCGGAGATCGTCACTGTGCCGCCTGCAAACTACATTGCAGTGCGCGGCACCGGCGACCCAAACGAGCCGGACGGCGCGTATCAGCAAGCCATCAGCGTTTTGTACGCGATCGCCTACACGCTTAAAATGAGCTACAAGACCGACCACCGCATCGAGGGCTTTTTCGAGTATGTCGTGCCGCCGCTTGAGGGCTTTTGGTGGCAGGAGAATACGGACAGCATCGATTATGCCGATAAATCTGCTTTCCACTGGGTCTCCGTCATCCGCCTGCCGGATTTCATCACGCCGGATGATTTCGCCTGGGCCGTGCAGACCGCCGAAAAGAAGAAAAAGCTTGATTGCAACAAAGCGGAGTTTTTGACGATCGACGAGGGCCTTTGCGTGCAGATCATGCACCACGGCGCGTTTGACGATGAACCCGCATCTGTGGCGCTGATGGACACGTTTCTCGCCGAAAACGGCTATATAAACGATTTTACCGCCGCGCGCCTGCACCACGAGATCTACCTCAGCGATGCCCGTAAGGTCGCGCCGGAAAAGTGGAAAACGGTCATTCGCCATCCCATCAAAAAAAGCGTAAAGGAGCACACCCCATGAAAAAACTCATCACCCTGCGCGGCAACAGCGGCAGCGGCAAAACGACCATCGCAAGAGCTTTACAGGAAAAGTTCGGCAAAAACACCATGCTGCTGTCCCAAGATGTCATCCGCCGCGACATCTTAAAGACGAACGACGGCGCGGGCACCCGCGCAAACGACGTGCTCATTATGCTGCTTGAGTACGGCCACGCGCACAACGAGCTCGTCATTTTGGAAGGCATTTTGAACAGCCGATGGTACACCCCGCTTTTCGATGCCGCAAAAGCGCTCTACGGCGAAAACATCTGCGCGTACTATTTTGACCTCCCGTTTGAGGAGACGCTCCGCCGCCACCAAACGAAGGACAAGCGCACGGAGTTCGGCGAAAAGGAAATGCGCAGCTGGTGGAACGAAAAGGACTACGCCCCCGCATTAAACGAGCAGATCCTCACGCCCGACATGATGCAGGACGAGATCATTGACCGCATCTGCGCCGATTTAGAGCGTCTCGATACATAAACCATACATATAAAGTCGGAAAGAGCGAGGTTCTCCCCGCTCTTTTTTTGTATATTGTGTTATATTCTGCCCGAATTTCTATCGATGCAAAAATAATTTTATAGCATTTTATTCGTATCTATGATAAAATAGACACAGTGATAATTTTTGTAAAGCTTAGAGGGGCACAATGGACAAAGAGGAGTGAATTATTTTCCTCCCCTTTACAAACCGACATCACGGATTTAACAGGGCGGCGCTACAATGTAAGACCGAAAGCACGCACCTGATTTTAAAAAGAAAGTAAGGTCTTCACATGAAATCAATTTTTCACGCACTCAACCGGCTCAAGGTCTTCCGCGGGCTGACGGAACAGGAATTCGCATGGGTGCTCTACGACGTGGGCAACTCCGCGTTCACCATGCTCTCCTGCTCGCTCATCCCTATCTGGTTCAAAAGCCTCGCCATCGGCACTGCGCCGGGACAGATCAACTCGCATCAGGCCACGGCGTATTATTCCATCGCCGTGGCGGTCGTCACCGTTATCGTGGCGCTTTTAGGGCCGATCTTCGGCGTGCTCGCCGACCACAAAGATAAGAAAAAGGTGCTGTTCACCACCGCGGCAGCGCTCGGCATTTTCGGCTGCATTTTAAACGGCTTCATCACTGGCTGGCTGCTGTTCCTCATCCTTTTTGTGTTCACGAAGATTTGTTACAGCGCGTCGCTGACCATCTATGATTCCATGCTGAACGACATCACCAGCGAAGAACGCATGGACGAGGTTTCGTCCTACGGCTTTGCATGGGGATACATCGGCTCGTGCATCCCGTTCCTCATCGCGCTCATCGCCTATGTGCTTGGGCCCGATATGGTCGGCGTGCTGCCGGATATGCTCTCTAAAGGCATCGGCTTCACGGTGACTGCCGTGTGGTGGCTGCTCGTCACCATTCCGCTCATTCGCGGCTTTAAGCAGCGCAACTATGTGGAAACCGAGGGGCATGATATTCGCAAGGCGTTCGCGGAAATCTTCCACACCCTCAAAAACATCGCGATGCACGACAAAAAGGTGCTGTTCTTCCTCATCGCATTCTTCCTGTACATAGACGGCGTGGGCACCATCATCGATAACGCCATCAATATCGGCACAGACCTGAACCTCAACACGGTCGGTCAGGTCGTCTTCCTGCTCGCAACGCAGGTCGTTGCGTTCGGCGGCTCGCTCGTCTTCGCAAAGCTTTCGAAAAAATACAACACCGTCACGCTCATTCTCGTTTGTATTGCGGGCTATTTCGGCATCGCGCTGTACGCGCTCATGCTCAGCAGTCTCCTGCACTTCGCGATTCTGGCGTTCTTCATCGGCTGCTTCCAAGGCTCCATCCAGTCGCTCTCGCGCTCGTATTACTCCAAGATCATCCCGGCGGAAAACTCCGGCGAATACTTCGGTATCTACGATATTTTCTCAAAAGGCGCGTCCTTCCTCGGCTCTGCGGTCATCGCAGCCGTAAAGCTTGCAGGCGGCACCATCAACGTGGCGGTGGCATGTCTCGCAGTGTTCTTTGCGCTCGGCTTCCTCTTCCTGCGCATTGCAGATAAGCAAAAAGCCATTCGGTAAGGAAGCACCGGGCTTTACACCGTTCGCTCTTCACGCCCGTGAAACATCGCTGTAAATCTTAGATAGGACATGCAAAAAGGAACGGCGTACAAACCGTTCCTTTTTCCTTTACTCTTCATAAACCGGCTCAAAATCATCCGTTCCGTGCCCGCACAACGGACATGCGTAGTCCTCCGGCAGCGCGCTGCCCTCATACACATACCCGCAAATTTTGCACCGCCAGCCGACGATCTTCTGCTCTCGCTCGACCTTCTCCGACTTCGGCTTCAGCTTATTCTGGTAATCCGCATATGTCAGCGGAGCGCGGTCGCTGCATACCTCGGCTTCCGTCACCTCTGCAATGAACAGCGTATGCGTGCCGAGGTCAACACTGTGCGTCACCTTGCCGCTGAACCGCGCGCAGGTGCTCCAGTTCAGATACGGTACGCCACTTTCGTCTGTCGGCATCGGCAGGCTGTCCAGCTTATCGACGTCGCGACCGCTCTGCATACCGAAGTGCTTAATGGTCTCAAACGAGCAGCTGTCATCCAACGCGCTCAACGTAAACCGCCCGCTTTCCTTAATAAGCGCGCAGGTGTAATTCGTATTCAGCACGGAAACCGCCACGCGCACAGGGCTCCCCGCGACCTGCACGCCGGTATTCACAATGCAGGCGTTCGCCTTTTCCTCCGCTTTTGCCGCCAACAAAAACACGCCGTATGTCAAATTATAAAACGCTTTGTTATTCATTTTGCTCCTCCTATCAAAATAATAATAGTTATCATTCTCATAGTAACGGATAGAAAGCAAAAAGTCAAGCGTTATTTTCGGTGTATGCAAAAAGGAACGGTGTACAAACCGTTCCTTTTTTAGCTTTATATTCTATTTCTAAAGGCTGCGAAAACTTTTAGCCACGCTTCCCGGCAGAACGGTGTTACTTCACGCTTTCCGAATCGCTCACATACGGTGCGGCATGTTCTCTTTCGAGCCTGCGGAACATTCTCACAAGCACGACAACGGCGATGGTACCGAGGATCAGCTCTGCGACGAACTGCGCATACGCGAGGCCGTACAGCGGGAACAGCCAGTTCAGCACAAACAACGCGGGAATCTCCAGCACGATCTTGCGCACAACAGCGAATATGAACGATTTCATACCCATACCGCACGACTGGAACACGCCCAGCGCGAGGAAATCGATGCATAAGAATGGCAGCGCAAAGCAGAAGCCACGCAGGAACGCCGCGCCGTACGCGACGATGCTCTCGTTCTTCATGAACATGGAGATAATCGGCTCCGCCGCAACCACGAACGTCAGCATCACGGCCAGAATAAAGCCAAGCGAAATTTTCGCCGTAAATGTAAACGTTTTTTTCATGCGCTTGATATTGCCGCTCGCGTAGTTATAACTGATCAGCGGCATAATGCCCTGCGAAAAGCCCATTGCAATCTGGAACGGCACCATGTTGACGCGCTGCGCGATGCCCATGGCCGCCACCGGGTCAGAGCCATACGCGGACGTAAAGTTGTTGAGAATGGTCATGCCGGTCACATTCAAAAGGTTCTGGATCTGTCTCTTATACAC
>ENA-OZJY01000495-OZJY01000495.1-human-gut-metagenome-genome-assembly--contig:-NODE-495-length-11714-cov-7.332962_pt1 | contig 11714 bp, 9 predicted proteins | sample MGYA00244823_ERZ653757 | MGnify/ENA primary metagenome ERZ653757 (study PRJEB26926, sample SAMN06165282) | human gut metagenome | biome: ENVO:00009003; feature: ENVO:2100002; material: ENVO:00002003... | reverse complement strand
ATTTTCCGGTTGCGGAAGGCATGACGGTAAAGGGTGCTGTCCTCGTATGCGCAGGCGGTGCGTTTCAGTTCCGCAGCGACCAGATGGAAGGTACTCCGGTCGCGCAATGGTTTGCCCGTCACGGTTATCAGGCTTTTGTCGTAAACTATCGTGTACGCCCCTATACGATGGAGGAAGGAAGCCTCGACTTGGCTCGTGCTATCCGTTTTGTCCGCCGGCACGCTGCCGATTATGGGATAAATCCGAATGACATAGCCTCCGTAGGATTCTCTGCCGGAGGTATCCTTTGTGGCGATGAAGCTCTCAATTTCGATGAACTGGTAAACGGTACGGCACTCACTTCCGACTATCGTCCCGATGCACTCGATGAGGTTTCTGCCAATGTCTGCACCATCGGAATGATTTACGCCTTCTACGGTCGTCTGAGCGTAGCATCGACCGATGTGGATAAATTCAAGGCGGCCAAAATCCCACCCACATTCTTTGCATACGGAACACGAGACCCGTTTTACCGTCAGTTCCAAGCGTGTGCCGATGCCGTGCGTGAGGCAGGCGTTGAAGTCGAGCAACACGAATACGAAGGTATGCCGCATGGATTCGGATACACTCATGAAGAATGGATGATTAGCTTCGACCGCTGGATGACCGAAATAATGTCCAACAATTAAATAACAAAAGATATGAAAACAAAACTTATAGCCTTACTTGCCGTTCTACTATTCAGTGCGGGTGCAAATGCACAAAATGCTCCGGTCAATGAACAACCGGCAAAAAAAATTCTTATTGCCTACTTCAGTTGGGGAGGCAATACGCAACATGTAGCGGAACATATAGCCGCACTCACGGGCGGTACGCTTTTCCGCATCGAACCGGAGAACCCTTATCCCACCGAGTACACACCTTGCACCGAGGTTGCAAAGGCTGAAAAAGAAGCCGATGCCCGCCCCGCCATCAAAAAGAAAGTCGAAGACTGGGAGCAATATGATACGATATTCATTGGCTGCCCTGTATGGTGGTGGACGGCTCCGATGATTATTAACACCTTTACGGAGGGCTATGACTTCAATGGTAAAACGGTAATACCGTTCTGTACTTACGCTTCGACTTATCGGGACGAAACCTTGGCAAGAATTGTAGAGCTGACACCGGCTGCCGAACATCTGAAAGGATTCGGTGCAATAAGCAAGAACACGAAAGGTATCGAAGAATGGTTGAAAGAAATAAAGATGTTGAAATAATTAAAGACAGCCGAGTATGAAAAAGATATTTTATGCAATGGCCTTATTATCTGTTACAGCCTACTTTGCAACCGCCTGTTCGGATGATGAGCCGAATAATGATGGCGGCAATACGGGCATTGAGGACGTTGTGCCGGGAACGAATCATAAGATTCTTGTCGCCTATTTTTCCGAGCCGCTTCCGGACGGGGTTGATGCCGTAACCTCGGCAAGCCGTGTCATTGTGGACGGTGATCTCTACGGTAGTGTTCAGTATGTGGCTACCGTAATTCGAGAGGCAACGGGTGGTGATATGGTACGCATACAGACGGCACAGCCTTACCCCGACAACTTCGATGATTTGGCGGATCAGGCGGATAATGAACGCCAAAATGACATTCACCCTGCACTTGCTACGGAGATAGACGATTTCGATGATTATGACGTGGTCTTCGTGGGGTATCCGATCTGGTGGTATCAGATGCCGATGGCAATGTATTCTTTCTTTGACAATTATGACTTCAATGGCAAAACTATTATCCCGTTTTCCACTCACGGCGGCAGTGGCTGGTCCGGTACACTCGGCGACATTGCAGATTTGGAACCGAGAGCTACGATAGTAAACGGATATAGTATTTCCCGTAATAATACAGCTACCTCTCGTGACGGCATTCTAAATTGGTTGAGAGAAATCAATATGATAAAATGAAAGTTTTAGAATTACCCAAAACAGTGTATTAAAAAGCACAACAATGAGTTAAACTAAGAAATTCATGATTTGATTATAGTTTAATTTATTACTTTTGCAAGTAACTTATGTGTGTTGTATGGATAAGCAAAAAGATATAATCGTTGTCGATAGACTTGGCGTGATACGAACAGATATTGAAGAGGAATATCTGGCTCATTTACTTTGTTTGAAAGGAACGTGCCGTTACCGTTTCAACGAACGGGATTTTGAATTGCATCCCGGAGACTTATCCATCATCCGTAAGCGGAAAATGTTGGAGAAGATAGAGCCTACGGACGATTTTCAATGCAAGATAATTTATGCGAAGCCCGGTTTCATAGAGTTATGCACACCACAAAGTAACTACGGTATGAAAGGCACTTTAGCACTTTTTCTCAATCCTATCATGCACCTGACGCCCGAACAACAAATTATATGTCGCCGCGATTTCGACTTGCTGGAGCTCCGTATTCAAGACACGGGGCATCGCTTTTACCGTGAGGTGCTGATAAATGCCATGCAAACAGCCATTCTTGATTTTTTTGATTTCCATGCACATATTTATGGTGAAAGTGACATCTCAACACAGAACGCCTCCATCATGAACCGTTTTCTGAAAATGTTGGAGAAGGGTGCATATCGAGAACATCGGGAAGTAACCTATTATGCCGATTGCTTGTGTGTTACATCGAAATATTTGTCGGAGGTTTCTAAAAAAGTAAGCGGATATGCCGCCAACTATTGGATCAACCGTTATACGATACTCGACATTACCCGTTTGCTCCGCGATAAGTCCTTGACTTTCGTCCAGATTTCCGATATGTTCGGTTTTTCGTCGCCTGCCTATTTCAGCCGTTATGTGCAGCAAAATTTAGGTGTCAAGCCATCGGATTATAGAGAATAGCTATTTTTCAACGCTTGCATAATCGGTAAAAATCACAGTTTTTGCCGATTTTTTTGTATCACTACTTTTCTGCATCTCCTCTACCTTTGCAGGTATAACGATTAAAAATTAGAGCGATATGAAATTATTGATCATTTCAGAATTATTGCTTCTAACAATGATAGGAGCAAGGGCGCAAGAGCCTCGACACACAGCCGAAAATCAAACCGTTGTCAATCTTACAACTGGTAAAGCACAAGGTGAAAAACAGAAAGGAATATATGTTTATAAGGGTATTCCTTATGCACATGCTACCCGATTCATGCCTCCCGAAGCTCCCCAATCGTGGGATGGCATACGAACCTTCACGGAGTATGGACATGTCTGTCCACAAGCTCCCATGCCAATCGAGAATGATTTTATCTCGAACCAGCGAATCGCTGTCGAGGGAGAGGATTGCCAGAATCTGAATATATGGACTCCGGGAATAAATGACGGAAAGAAACGCCCTGTAATGGTTTGGTTACACGGCGGAGGTTTTCAGACCGGTTCGGCAATTGAACAATGGGTATATGATGGAACAAATTTGAGCAGAAAAGGCGACGTGGTAGTCGTTTCCATCAATCACAGACTGAACGTACTCGGTTTTTTGGATTTATCCGCCTATGGAGAAGAGTACAAATACTCCGGTAATGTGGGCACTATGGATATGGTCGCTGCCTTAAAATGGATTCAAGCCAACATTGAGGCTTTTGGCGGAGATCCCGACAATGTTACCTTGTTCGGGCAATCGGGAGGCGGTGCTAAGATTATCGTCTTAATGACAACTCCGGTTGCCAAAGGGTTATTTCACAAGGGAATTATCCAAAGCGGTGCGGTAGAAGCCTGCGGAATGACCAATGTTACAACAAAAATTGGAAGACGTGTTGCAGAATTGACCTTAAATAATCTGGGCATAAGAAAAAATGGAATCAAGAAACTACTGACCGTACCATATAAGGAATTGGAAACCGCAAGTAATAAAGCGATGGTACAGGCAGCAAAGGAGTATGGCAGCATCGATAGTTGGGGAAATCCCGGATTGCTATGGACACCGATTGTGGACGGGGACTATCTGCCGTTCCAACCCGTAGTGGATTCCATTTCATCACAGTCAAAGGATATTCCGATAATGATTGGGACAGCCATGACGGAATGGGCAACAATGGGAATGTTGGGACAAGCAAGTAAATACCAAAATGACAACAAGAATACATGGTCGCAGGAAGAGGTAAATCGAAAGTTGAAGGAGCGATTCGGCAATCAGGCAGAGGTTGTCGTGGACGCTTTCAAACAGGCGTATCCGGAGCGTCCGGTTGCAGATGTACTCTATGTAGAAACAATGTTGCGTGCTCCGGCTCTTAAAACCGCACGTTTGAAAGCCGACCAGCACGGCGCACCCGTCTATAATTATATGTTCGCATGGGATACACCGCTCGAAGGAGGCTTTGCCATGTCTTATCATTGTTCCGAACTGCCGTTTGTATTTAACAATGTTGCCATGTCCAAAGCTTCTGCTGTTGGTGGAGAGCAGGCCGAAATCCTTGCAGACCGCATGAGCCGTGCATGGATAAACTTCGCAAGATACGGCAATCCGAATCATCGGGATATTCCTGATTGGCCAGTCTTTACACGTGAAACCGGTTATACGATGATTTTCGGAAACGAATGTCTGGTAAAGAAAGACTATGACTATAAGCTAATGCAACTTCTTGTACCTGATTATATCTTTTAGAATCTCACTTTGTAAAGAGAGTTATTGAGTTATATAAGGAAGAATCGGTAAAAATTGCAGTTTTTACCGATTTTTTTGTATCGCCACTTTTTTACATCTCCTCTACCTTTGCATATGTAACAATTAAAAATCAGAGCGATATGAAATCATTGATCATTACGGTATTGATGTTCCTGACCTTGTCTGTCGGAACGAAAGCACAAGAGAATCAGAAAGTATTCACTGCCGAAGAGCAGACGATAGTCGATTTATCCAACAACAAGTGGAATTGGATGTCGGAGAAGAACGTGGAGAAATTGGCAGAATTGTTTCACGAGAACTCGCAGTTTGTTCATATGGGTGGCTATTGGGGCAAACAGGAGGAACTGAATACCATTCGTACGGGTGGCATTTGGTATAAGAAAGCCGAAATACATGATGTGCAGGTGAAATTTGCGGCAGGAACAGCAACGGTTTATAGCCGAATTCATTTGAACTCGGTAGTCGGAGGCAATGCTGTACGTTTTCCTTTTATCGTTACGGAAGTCTATGTAATGGAAAACGGCAAATGGCAGCTTTCCACACTTGCCTTTACAAGAACTTTAGGTGAATAATCAAATAAGAAGCAAATATGAAAATCAAGAATTTATTTTTTACAGCCATGTTGTCTATATCATACCTTGTGACTTATGCACAAACCGCAGACAACTTCCGCCAGCCTTATCCGCTTGGCGAGAAACTATCCCCTAACCCCAATTTTACAGGCGAAGTATGGCTTGCTCCATTGAGTGAACAGAAAGAGTTGAATGTTCCGATGGCAAATGTAACTTTCGAGCCGGGATGTCGTAACAGTTGGCACTCACATAAAGCCGGTCAGTTATTGATTGCCACCGCAGGCATCGGCTACTATCAGGAGAAAGGACAGCCCGCACGGCGGTTGTTTCCAGGCGACATCGTGGAAATAGCCCCTGACGTGGTACATTGGCATGGGGCAGCACCGGATTCATGGTTTGCGCATATCGCCATTACGACCAACCCGCAGATAAATGCGGCAGTATGGCTCGATCCGGTGAATGACGAACAGTATAGTAAAGCTACAAGCGAATCGGAAAATCGTTATGCTGAAGCGAACAATGTGCTGACTGGCCGTGAACAGGCTATCGTCGCAATCGCATCCTATACGGGAAAAGGGGATTTGGAGCATCTGAAACCGGCACTTACCGAGGCGTTGGAAGTTGGTATGACCATTAATGAAATAAACGAAGTATTGATTCATGCTTATGCTTATTGCGGATTTCCACGCAGCTTACGGGCAATCCAAACTTTTATGCAGGTAGTGGATGAACGCAAAGCGAAAGGAATGAATGATCCCGTTGGTCGGGAAGCATCCGCAATCAAGGATAACAATAGTAGTTACGAACGTGGACGCGATGTGCTTGCCGAAATATCGGGCGCGTCGATTGATGCACCAAAAGCAGGATATGCAGTATTCGCTCCGACCATCGAACGATTCCTGAAAGAGCATTTGTTCGCCGACCTTTTCGAGCGTGACCTGTTGACCTATCGGGAACGTGAACTCGCTACGGTATCCATTCTTGCCGGTGTGGGTGGCGTAGAACCTATGGCTTACGGACACATGGGCATCTGTCTGCATCTCGGTATCACCGCTGAGCAACTTTCGGCATTGCTGAATGTCGTGGAAATGAATCTCGGCAGCACCTATTCAGAACCGCTTCGCGAAGTGTTGAACCAAGTAACAAAAAAGCAATGAAAAAAATAATTTTATCGGCATTGTTGCTGACAGGTGCGGCAACAGTCGGGGCACAAAATATAACGATTGCCAAACAAGGCCACTTTTCGGTAGGAGGTACAACCATACAGCGACCGGGTGCATATGATAATAGTAAATTCGTTGGCTGGGCGGAGCAGGAAGAAACCGGACAAAGCTATCGAGCCGACCATGCCTTTGTAGATTTTCAGATTCCTGCCGACCGTAAGAAACTACCGTTAGTCTATGTTCACGGTTACGGAGGTTCGGGTGTATGCTGGCAAATGACACCCGACGGCAGAGATGGTTTCGCCACATTGATGTTACGTCGTGGCTGGAGTAGTTACGTGGTCGATCTTCCCGGTCGTGGACGGGCAGGACGGACATCAACAACAACGGCAGCCAAGCCTATGGCCGACGAAATGTTCTGGTTCGATATCTGGCGTATCGGCGTATGGCCGAATTACAACGAGGGCGTGCAGTTCCCGAAAGATTCGACCTCTCTTTCACAGTTCTTCCGCGAAATGACACCCGATTTGAGCAACCATCAATTAGATGTTCCCGCACTCGGAGCATTGTCCGAACGCATCGGCGACCATATTCTCGTAACCCACTCTGCCGGAGGATTTCCCGGCTGGATGTCAGCAATGCAAAATTCAGAGGTCAAAGGTGTCGTGTCTTATGAGCCGGGAGGATTCGTGTTTCCTAAAGGCGAAGTTCCTGAACGTATCGATGGCTTAACCGGCGGTGTAGCTGGGACAGCCGTTCAGATGGAGCAATTCAAAAGGCTCACGGAAGTTCCGATTATTCTTTATTTCGGGGATTATATTCCCGAAACACCCTCCAAGAATCTCGGCGATGAAAATTGGCGCGTCCGCCTTCAGATGGCTCGCAAGTTCGTCGATGCTATCAACCGACATGGAGGAAATGCGACCTTGATTGAACTTCCCAAGATAGGCATTTACGGAAATACTCATTTTCTTATGCAGGATTTGAATAATGCAGAGTTGGCAAGATTGCTTGATGAATGGTTGTTGAAAAGCAAATTGAATTAACACACAAGGAGTTTTCCACATACTAAGATGAGATTATTACTGCAACACAAGATACTTTTGGGTTACATCATATTGATAGCAGTCATCAGTAGTATGGCTGCTACCATGCTGCATGAGCGTGGTAGGGTACATAAAATCGAGGAGGAAATAACCGAAATCCGGGAGGCAAATCAAACGATAAATGCCGCCCATCGGCATATTACAATTCTTGCCACTTTGGGGGAATCCGCGATTACATGGGACGAGGAAGACTTCCAAAAGTATCAGTTGCGGCGGCAAAAAGTCGATAGCCTTTTGTTGTTTTTACAGGGGAATTATGCGGAATTTACTCCGTCAGCTCCAATTGACACACTCCGCCTTGTATTGGAGAACAAGGAAAAACACCTGTTCAATACTATGCAAGCATTCCAATGGCAGGATAGTTTGCTACAGGAACAAGAACCTGCCATTGCCGAACAGACAAAAAACTTCCGCACTGTAACCCGCAAGAAGAAAGGCATTGCAGGATTCTTTGGTGCAAAAGAGACCGTACAAATTCCTGTTGCATCCAATTCGCTTCATTCCTTGAATGAACAGTTAATCTCACGTCAGCAGCAGATAAATGACTATACGGACAGCCTGCGTATTCAAAACAGAGAACTAAACCGCAAATTGGGACGATTAATCCAAGATTTGGACGAACAATCGCAAGAGGCATTTTTGAATAAAGAAATACAGGTCAAAGAATCGTACGAGCGATCAACAATGATTGTAACCGGACTGGTTATAAGTGCCATTATACTTTTACTCTTCTCTTATTTGATTATCCAACGGGATATCCGGCAGAAAGAGAAAACCCGTAAACGCCTGGAAGAAACGGTAAAGCAGAATGCTTCACTGCTGGATATGCGCAAGAATATCATCCTGACCATATCACACGATATCCGTGCGCCGCTGAATGTCATTGGCGGCAGTGCAGAATTGGCAATGGACACCCGTGACAAGAAGCAGAGAAATAATCATCTGAACAACATAAGGATAGTATGCAAACACATAACCCATCTGCTTAACAATCTGTTGGATGTATACCGTTTGAATGAAGCCAAAGAAACACGGAACGATGTCCCTTTCAATCTGAATGACCTGTTGGAGCGTACCGTTTCCGGGTTCACCCATATAGTAAACAACAAGGGCATTCTGTTTAACCACCGGTTTGATAATACAGATGTGAAGCTTCTCGGTGACATAGACCGTATCGGACAGATTATAGACAACCTGCTGACCAATGCCGTCAAGTTTACCGAATCCGGCACAATCAGTTTCAATGCCCGTTACGATGATGGACGCTTATCCTTAGAGGTGAAAGATACTGGAATAGGCATGAATGAAATCATGTTGTCCCGGATCTTCCGGCCGTTTGAACGGCTTGCATCCGAAACGAATACCGATGGTTTTGGATTGGGGTTGCCAATAACGAAAGGACTCGTTGACCTGCTCGGTGGAACAATAACCGTTGCAAGTGAATCCGGCAGCGGCAGCACTTTCTGTGTGATCTTGCCTTTGCCTACGACAGAGGAGTTGATAGAAGACGAGAACATCCTATCTTCATATACCGGCAGTCTCCCTCAAGACATTCTGGTTATCGACGACGATCCGATGCTTCTGAATATAGTCAAAGAGATGCTGGAACGCAACGGGGTCACTTGCACCATTTGCACGACTGCCAAAGATGTGGTAAAGGCGATGCGCAACCAAAACTATGACCTGTTGTTGTCAGACATACAAATGCCGGGGACGAACGGATTTGAATTGCTGGCCCTGCTACGTAACTCGAATATAGGAAACTCCCGCACAATACCTGTCGTTGCCATGACTGCACGCGGAGATCGGGATAAAGAGGCATTCTTGAACACAGGCTTTACCGATTGCATCTATAAGCCTTTCTCATCCTCGGAACTGCTCAACCTCATTTCCGCCATAAAAAGGCAACAAGCGGATGAAAAGCCGGGAATTGATTTCAGCACAATGTTATCAGAAGTCAGCGACAGCGTAAAGCTGCTCCGTTCTTTCATCGACCAATCGGAAAAAGACCGGGACGAACTCGAAAGTGCCATGAAAAAGAGTGACCGGATGAAAATGCGTGAAACAGCACACCGTATGCAGCCATCATGGGATTTATTGCATACAGGCGACCGGTTAATGGCATACCGCGCCTTGTTAAAGGACGGCACACAAGATGATACAGTCGTCAAAGAACATACCCGGCAGATAATGGATTACATCTCCACGCTTATTGCGGAAGCGGAGGACGAAATAAAAAGACAAACAAATGAAACGGAAAATACTGATAGTTGAAGACAACATGAGCTTGTCACAAATGCAGAAGGACTGGTTCTCCCAAGCCGGCTATGATGCGATGACGGCCATGAGCGAGCCGATAGCCCGCGCATTGATACGCAAGACACGATTCGACCTGATACTTTCGGATGTGCGTTTGCCGGAAGGGGACGGGATTTCCCTTTTGGGGTGGTTACGTAAAGAGAAAAACGACACGCCGTTTATCATCACCACCGAATATGTATCCGTGCCGGATGTGGTGCGTACGATCAAATTGGGAGCCATAGACTACCTGCCCAAACCGGTGCATAGGGAACACCTGTTGGAACTGGCGGAAGAGGTATTCCGGCCGATAGCCACTGTGCGGAAGAAAGAGAAGGCATTATTCCATCGCACAAGCCCCGGAATACTGCAAGTGGAGAAATTCGCCAAGCTGGTTGCCCCATCCGATATGTCCGTAATGATACTCGGAGCCAACGGAACAGGAAAGGAATCGATAGCGCAAACCATCCATGGCAACAGCGAGCGTTGGAATACACCTTTCGTTGCCGTGAACTGCGGAGCGTTGCCACGTGAACTGGCCGCCTCGCTGTTCTTCGGTCATGAGAAAGGGGCATTTACCGGGGCAGATACGGCGAAAACCGGTTATTTCGATATGGCGAAAGGCGGCACGCTGTTCTTGGATGAGATTGGCACCATGTCATACGAAATCCAATCCCTGCTGCTTCGGGTATTACAAGAGAACGTTTATACCCCGATAGGCAGCGGCAAGGAACGGACAGCGGATGTCCGAGTGATTGCCGCCACCAATGAAGACCTGCAACAAGCCATCAAGGAAGGACGGTTCAGGGAAGACCTCTACCACCGTCTGAATGAATTTGAAATCAGACAACCGTCACTGGCGGAATGTGCGGAGGACATCATCCCTTTGGCGGAGTTTTTCAGGGAACGTTACTCGAAAGAACTGAAACGGGAAACACAAGGATTTACAGAGGATGCCATTCACCGGATGCTCGCTTATCCATGGCCGGGTAACGTGCGTGAACTGCAAAACCGTATCAAGCGTGCCGTGTTGGTCGCGGAAACACCGATGCTGGATGTGGAAGGGTTGGATATCGAATTTAGCCGGCCTATGGAGAATCCCGGCTCAAAAATGGTAATCCTGCCGTTAAAAGATGAATTTCTGGAGAAAGAGAGCATTGCCAATGCCCTCAAAGCCTGTAACGGGCACAGAGAACAGGCGGCTAAAATATTAAATATCAATCCGGCAACACTATACCGGAAAATGAAGAAATACGGGCTGAAATGAATTTGGTAATCGAAAAATGCGAAAATATCACGGAATATGTGTACTTTTGCATGTAAATAGTGAAAAAAGCGGTGTACTGTCAATGAGACAGTTACCGATAAATATAACATAAGAGCGCAAGCTTCTCGGACAGAAATCTGGTAAATTGACGTTAAAGGAGAATGATTGCGTAATGCTTATGCTATGCTCTGTCATAGCGTGGTGTTACGTGTTCTCCTTTAGGCTTTACCAGAGCCTCTGTCTGAGTGCGTGGCTACCACGCTTTTATTTTTAACAGGCAGAGAATGGCAAAAATACAGGCAGTAATAGCGATGACATTAGACGGTTTCCTCCCGGAAACTGCCGATACGCTTATGTCTTGGATAAGAACCGACAAACAGGGTTTCCCTTATTGGCACAACCGCTGTTCTGCCTTTATATTGCCCCATTCCATTTTAGACCTGCTGTGTGAAAAGGACAGGAAAGACGATTCATTTGTCTACCTTGCCGAAATCATCGAACCGGAATCGGTGGAATTGCTTCGAGGACTTTTTCATTATAATCTTGTCGATGAACTGATTGTTTACCTGCTTCCGTTCTCTTCCGGGCAAGGAACTTCCATCCTGAATATTTTCCCGACACAGCAATGGCAACTGTATAAAACAGCTTCTTTCTCCAACGGCATTTGCCGCCTTATCTATCGT
>ENA-OZJY01000476-OZJY01000476.1-human-gut-metagenome-genome-assembly--contig:-NODE-476-length-11908-cov-4.736607_pt1 | contig 11908 bp, 6 predicted proteins | sample MGYA00244823_ERZ653757 | MGnify/ENA primary metagenome ERZ653757 (study PRJEB26926, sample SAMN06165282) | human gut metagenome | biome: ENVO:00009003; feature: ENVO:2100002; material: ENVO:00002003... | reverse complement strand
TCACGACTTCCACAATTCTTCTAACCTTAAATCTAAATCTCTATGAAAAAAACGTATTGCAAAGATAGGGGTTTGTTCAATAAATAGGTGTTAATGAATTGCATAAAGAGAGAATAAAAACTAACGTCTGCAAAAATTATGCAATATTCCGGAGGCTCTCTATTAATTTTAATAAACTTTTATAGAGTGGATTACGCTCCAGCAGCGCCGGCACACCTGTCAGCAGCATCTGTTTTCTTGCACGTGTCAAGGCAACATTCAGTTTCCGGTCAATCAGAATTCCGTCTTCTTCTGTCAGATTGGAAAGGAATTTCAACTGATACGGATAGTTCACACAGAATGAATAAATAATCACATCGCGTTCACTTCCCTGAAAACGTTCTACAGTATCAATCAATATCTGATTCAGTTCGGGAATGCCGAGAGCTTCTATTTCCTTCTTGATTAATGCTATCTGACTACGATATGGAGTAATGATCCCCAATGTGCGGGAGGCATCAAATGCTTCCGAGTGTTCTTTATAGATAGTTGCGGCCAGACGGGCGGCAATCTTTGCTTCCGAATGGTTTGTTTTAGCAGAAGAACCCATCGGTTCAGGCTGCGAAGGATAAAAAGACAGCCGGTTGATATTTCCGGAATCTTCCAGTTGATGCGGCAGTCCGACAGGCAGCAGCCGACCTTCATAGAAAGCTTGATTGGCGAACAGAGCCACTTCGGGGTGCATACGTCCCTGACGGCAGAGCATATCGTAAGTACGATGGGCATCGGTATGCTGACGGGCTGTGCGATACAGTCTTTCAAACAGAGAATCTTTCAAGTTCTTCAGTCCGACAGCAGATAGGGCTTCATCATATACTTCCGATTGCTCCGAATTCTGCAAGACGACAGCCGGAAGTTGTTTATGATCGCCTATCAGGATAAATTTGCCAACGCCCTCTTTCCCGTTTTCTCCTTTGGCACAAAGTATACCCAGCAACTGCGGTTCCAGTATCTGAGTAGCCTCATCCACAATAGCCACATCGAAATGCTTCAATCGGAAAAGTTCCGGTTTGCCGGAGATAGACGCTACTGTACCGACTAATATACGACAGCGGTTAATACGTTCGTAAACCTCGGTACGGCGCGTACAGGTGGCAAGTTCATTCTCTATCAAATGCTCCCGATAGTTCTCGTCACATGAAAGCTCACTTCCCACACGAATGAAATCTACTTCCGGACGAATGGAAGAAAGTGCTTTACAGATTTCATCTACGGCACGGTTAGTGTATGAGAGCAATAAAATCTGAGCTCCTTCCTCTTTATAAAAGGTTTCGACCATCTTCTTCAGTGCACAGGACGTTTTACCGGTTCCCGGGGGCCCTACCAGCAGGAAGTAATCCTTTGCTGCTTTTGCTTTTAAGGCAATACGGGTAAAGTCATCGGCAGCTTCGGCTATCTGCTTATCCAATGCCGCATCAAATCGCGGTTCCCGTTGAGAGAGCAGCAAGTCACGACGTTCTTTTGTAGCAGACATAAAAGCATAAAGTCCCTGGTACATGCTACGGAAAGTAGTATCCATCGCATCGTGCTCAATAGCATAGAGGCTATCAGACGGAAGTACGGAAGAGTTCTGCTGGGTCGCACGCAGACGGATACAGATTTCATTCTCGTTCAGATAGTCGATATTGCCTTTGAATACCATCTTGTTGGTGACGTTATCCGTATCCGCATTCCGTTCGTAAAGCACGATGGCATCGCCCTGACGGAAGTTAGGGAGGGTGTGCTGCGCATCATCCGCCACCGTTCTCTGAAGTTCTCCGGACGGCACCAGCAACAGGTGGGATTTATGTTCGTCGGCTGCGTGATTCTCTTTAATTCTTAAATCATAGATGATCTCCCCCGATTCGCATTTCTCCGCCAGAGTGGAAAGCCATAAAGAAGCGGCTCCTGTACGTCCCTCATAATCCACATCACCGGACTTGGACGTATAAAGTTCCTTCGTTATAAAATTATAGAGTGCATAGAAGTAGCTTTTCTCTAAAGCGGAGAGGGACTTCAACTTCTCCTGAAAATTATCGATAGAAGGACGCAGATACGTTTCCCAAAAACGTCCCGACAATCCCCGCTCGTTTAGTACCGAGGCTTTTATTTCTTCCAGTTTCTGTGCCGTATATTCCAGGCTGTTCCGCAACTGGATGCCATATTCATCCGCTACAATCCGGTTACGCAGATCGATCACACGGCGGACCATTGCCCATGAAGGACGGGAAGGATAAAGCAACGGATAGCGTGTATAGAGCAGATAAGCCTTTACCTTCCGGTGATCCATCCCCATCGAATATTGCAGAACTGCCTGATAAAGCAACATCTGTACCTTATTATTCTCTTTCGGTTCTACCTTGCCCCGGATAGCATACTCGTCCGCTTTACCGGATTTCATTTCGATGAAAGAAGACATATCCCGCTGCATATAGTCAAGACGTCCCTGAAGTCCGAGTGCCTCGCAAATATAAGATGGTTCGAGCACGGCATCTGTTTTGTCAAGCTCATAGCCGGCTGCATGAAAGGTGTCATTTACTGTTTCACGAATATGATCGAAGTGCAATTTGCAGTCTTCAAAGAATTGTCGTTCTTTCTCCTTGTCTCGCAAATCAGAGCAGGCAGCCAGTTCAATAGGATAACGCCGGAAGGCTTTCTGCATACAGGTACGATAGTCTATCTCTTCGCTCTTTGCATGAATCCATTCGTCCAGAAAAAGGTTGGCTATATTTCCTAGTAATAAAGGACGGGCATTTTCGATCGGTTGAAGACGAGAAAGAAAATAGTTGGCCGGATGATGTCCGTAGTCACGGAAACATTCGGCAAGGGAACTGATGTCGAGCAAGTAATCCGGTTCGAGTACGATAAAAGAAGGGGTCAGGATTCCTGCTTCATCGATGGCTACATCCAATAAGTTGACTTGCGCATGACGCCAAAACTGCTTGCACGTTTCTGCAAACTCTTCATTGATTTGGGGAACATTATAACGGACAAGATATGGTTGCTCCGAAACTTCATCCAAGGGAGTCACATACAGATATTGTTCATCGGCATACTGGAAACAGACACGCATCCGCTGTACCCGTTCGCGGGCAGGAGGCGCAACCCAATAGGTAGCATCCGCACGCGGAAGTAGTCGATATAGTTCCAGAGGAATATCTTCATCCAAAAGTTTACGGATAAAGAAAGCCAGGGTTTTCGCATCCCGCAAGAGTTGTTCCCGGTTGGGCTCTTGTTGACGGTTCAGGATAGCATTTGAAGTTAACCGGAAGGTATGCAGCCGGTTCTGCTCTGCAACAGAAAGCCCCACCTTAGCCGACACAAAACTAATTCGTGCGGAAAGGTCGGTCATCTGTAAACTTTCGTTTTGCATTTGCGCGCGACAAATGCGTTCCAGCAAGTCGCGCATTTGCTTATATCCTACGGCAAGATAGGCATCTTCTGCCCGGCAAACTGCTAAAAGGATTTCATAAGATTCTATCGCTTCACTCTTCGGACAGGGCAACTTCATCTCCAGCTTCATCTTCTACTTCCTCTTCCTCTTCGGTTTTCTTCTTGTCTTTTATCATCAAAATACTCATCTCGTACAACAGATAAAGTGGAATAGCTACGACACTCAATGTGAAGGGGTCGCCTGTCGGAGTAATAATAGCAGCTGCTATCACGATGACAACCACCGCATGACGGCGGTATTTCCGCAAGAAAGACTTGTTCACTACTCCCAGTAAAGAAAGTAGCCATGTAACCAATGGAAGTTCAAAAGCCAATCCCATGCAGAGAACCAGCATCATAAAATTATCTATATAGGAATTGAGCGACAAGATGTTCTCCACTTCCGAGCTCAACTGATAGGTAGACAGGAAACGGAGCGTCAATGGATATACCATAAAGTAACCTAACAGGACACCGATGAAGAACATCACTGTTCCGATAGTCAATGCTTTACGTACTCCTTTTCTCTCATTCGGATAAAGAGCGGGATTGATGAAACGCCATATTTCAAAGAAGAGATAAGGCATAGCTGTCACAACCGACATCCAAAAAGCTGTCGACATGTGAATAAAGAATGGAGCAGCCAAGTTAATATTGACTAGCTTCACGTAAAATTTTTGCGTAAAAAAATCATCGGTCAAATCAAATGTCTTCCCGATATGCCGTAATAAATCGTAGAATATGAAATCATTGTGGCAAGGTGCCAGTATCACATGATCGAAAAGATAGGGCATAGCAATGAAGTAGCCTATCGCCAATACAAACCAAATTCCGATCACCCGAAAAAGTACCTTACGCAGTTCATCCAAATGATCCCAAAAGGTCATTTCTGCCATCCGTACTTGCTTTACTTACCTGTGTCGGCAGGTTTATCCAGATCTTCTTTTGCCTTGTTTATTTCATCTTTTGCTTCGTTCACACCGTCTTTGAAGCTCTTCACGCCTTTGCCTAAGCCGCGCATCAGTTCAGGTATTTTCTTTCCACCAAAAAGAAGAAGGATAACCAAAGCGATAATAATCCATTCGGACCCACTAGGCAAAAAGCCTAACAATAATAAGTTTGTCATAAGTTTATTTGATAAAGAGGTTTTTAATAGTTGCTGCAAATATAATACTTTCACCACAGAGTAACGCAGAGTTCCGCAGAGTTTTTTATTTTTATTTCGTTTGCTCTGTGAGGCTCCATGCCACTCCGGAGTGAATTAATCCTGATAATATACCCGCTTCACTCGTGTCGATATACTTGTCAACACTTCGTAAGGGATTGTATCCAGCGTATCGGACAAAACCGTAATCGGAAGATCATCACCGAAAATGATGGCCTGATCGCCTTCCCGACAGTCAATGTCCGTTACATCTATCATACACACATCCATGCAAATATTACCCACATAAGGAGCTTTCTTTCCGTTCACCAGGCAATAGGCATTGCCGCGTCCCAAATGACGGTTTAATCCATCCGCATAGCCGATAGGAATAGCTGCAATACGCGAAGGGCGTACCAGATGTCCCATCCGGCTATATCCCACCGTATCTTCCTGGGGAACATCCCGAATTTGAAGAATGGTAGTTTTGAGCGTACTCACATTATGTATAATCGAATTGTCTATCGGGCTAACTCCATAAAGTCCGATTCCCAAACGTACCATATCAAACTGTGCATCGGGGAAACGTTCGATTCCTGCCGTATTGCAGATGTGACGGAGAATCTTGTGAGAGAAAGCGGCCTGCAATTCCTGCGAACCTTTCTCGAACAATTCAATCTGTCCACGGGTGAAAGCGTCGAACTGCGGCGAATCACTTCCTACAAAATGAGAGAATACCGAACGGGGGATCACCGCACTCTGATTCTTCAGACGACGAATGAGCAATGGTATATCTTCTACCGCAAAGCCCAAACGGTGCATACCTGTATCCAGTTTCACATGAATCGGGAAGTTGGTGATTCCTTCTTTTTCTGCCGCTTTGATGAGCGCATCGAGCAGATGGAAATTATAGACTTCCGGTTCCAGCTTATAATCGAACATGGTTTTAAATGCCGTAAGCTCCGGATCCATGATTATAATAGAGGCGGTAATACCTGCTTTGCGAAGTTCGGAACCTTCGTCAGCCACGGCTACGGCCAGATAATCGACATGGTGTTCCTGCAAGCTCTTGGCTATTTCGTACGAACCGGCTCCGTAAGCGGATGCTTTCACCATACAGATCACCTTTGTTTCCGGATGGCGAAGCATGGAACGGTAATGGTTCAGATTGGCGATCATCGCTCCGAGGTTTACTTCAAGAATGGTTTCATGTACCTTCAATTCAAGTTCTTCGGATACCAAATCAAAGTTGAACACGCGCGAACCTTTTACCAGAATTACTTCCGAATGAAGTGATTTGAGTATGCCGGACGTAAGAAGTGCTTCTGTGTTAGGAAAGAAGTAGCGTTCGAGATCGTCATCAAAACGAGCGGAACAGGAGGATATTTCCTGCCCTACACCAATCAGTTTATTTATTCCTTTACTCTGCACCAACTGTGCTACACGCCGGTAGAGCGTAGCGGTACTTTGTCCGGTTTCCAGTATATCCGACAGAATCAGTGTCCGCTTCAAGCCTTTCTTTTCCGAACGACGTACCAGAAAGTCGAGTGCAATATCCAATGATGCCAGGTCTGAATTATAACTATCATTAATCAATACGCAGTTATTCTTTCCTTCTTTCACTTCCAGACGCATGGCAATCGGTTCGAGACGGGCCATCCGTTCGGTGATCTGGTCGGCAGGTGTCATCAGGTAAAGACAAGCTGCCAGGCAATTCAGCACATTTTCAATGGAAGCGTCATCGATGAAAGGAATACAGAATGTATTATCCATTTCCAGATAACGATAGGATATAACAGTATGATCTTCTTTCTTGATTACACGGCTGATATACAACGGACGTTCAATATCCCTACGGCTCCAGGCTATTTCACGTGCAGTCAGCATTGATTTTGCGACACAATTACTGATTAATTCGTTATCGCCGTTGTAAATCACTACATCGCAGTCTTTGAAAAGCGTCAGCTTCTCCATGCATTTCTCTTGCAATGAGAAGAAATTTTCCTGATGGGCACCGCCGATATTGGTCAGAATACCAATGGTAGGCTTTATCATTCGTTTCAAGGCTCCCATCTCTCCCATTTCGGAGATGCCGGCTTCGAAGATGCCCAGTTCTGCTTCTTCTGAAAGTTGCCATACAGAAAGAGGAACTCCGATCTGCGAATTATAGCTACGCGGAGAACGGACGATACAACGATCCGGACTAAGTAACTGGTGCAACCACTCTTTCACAATGGTTTTTCCATTGCTTCCGGTGATACCTATCACAGGGATTTTAAATTTATCACGATGCGCTTCGGCAAGCTTCTGCAAAGCCTTCAGAGGATTGGGAACGATAAGGAAATTGAGAGTTGAGAGTTGAGAATTGAGAATTGGCTGCGCATCATCATCCTGCCCAGATTTCTCCATTTTCAATTCTCCATTCTCAATTAATTTAAAGTCTTCTTCTGTTATTACAAAATTGCGTACGCCCCGGTCGTATAATTCGGGAATATAACGGACTCCGCTATTTCGTTTGGTAGTTAAAGCAAAAAAGAGAGTTTCTTCCGGAAAACTCAAAGAGCGGCTGTCTGTTAACAGCCAATCAATAGTCGCTTTATGTTTGCCCATACGGCGGGCACCGATACTTTTGGCTATGGATTCAATCGCATATGACATAGTTCTGTTTCTTTTTGAAAATCTAAGTACGGGTATTTTCCGATAAGTCGTTCTATTTTTAACACTATTTGTCCTAAAAAGCGTTGATACGCCTCTGACTCGGGGTGAAAGGGTTTATGTGCCAAGTCCCGGCGGATGTCCTGCACTGCCATGATAACCTGCTTTGTTTCAGCGGAAAAGAAGGTTTCGGAGAAGCGTTCCCACAGGTAACGAATCGCCAGAGGAGACGGATGCAGCATATCGTCAGCATAGAAGCGATAATCACGCAATTCGTCTAATATGATTTCATAAGAGGGGAAGTAGAACACTCGTTCCGGGAACAATTGCTGCAACCGGTCGATGGCCAGTAACAACGTAGATTTACTTAATTGATTGGCGTGCATTCCGTCGCGTATATGACGGATCGGGCTGACTGTAAACAGCCATTTTAATTCCGGATTGCAGGCTGCCATTCCGGTGATGAGCGCTGTATAATCTTCTACAATTTCTTCAACAGTAAGCCGGTAACGTAAGAAATGGTTTTCCGGCAGTTGATGGCAGTTGGCTACCACTTGCCCACTCTCTTTTTGTTTATAAACATAAGCGGTGCCCAAAGTTACCATTAGCCAGTTCAACTCCGGCAGTCTTTGATGGGCGTGATGAAGACGGGCATTTATGGCATTCAACGTTTCTTCGGGCGTAAAAGCTGAAAAAGAGCCGTGATGCATCGGACTATGCCATAAGTCTTTGTAGGCAAACAAATCCTGGCTGGTATATTCTTTATTTCCCATAATCTCTCTCAAAGCGGATGAGACGGACAAAGGATTATAAAGAATACCAAAAGGATTCAGATCCAGCTGAAACCCAGCGTCCATTAATTGTCTCCCGATATTTTCTGCAAAACAGGAGCCCATCAGAAGAATACGATCTGCATGACTGACAGGTGGCATCCCGGCAGGCAATTCTACAGATGTTTGAAAGTTCATACGATTTTCCATCATTTCATTACGTTTCATGTGCAAAAGTAATCAAAAAACAATTTCCTACCTCTTTTTCCTCACGATTCAATAATCTTAGGGAGTATGGAAAAACAGATACGTCCCTATGCCGAATAAGATTTTATAAAAAAAAGGGGGGCGAATATACTTTCTTTTCGTATTTTTGCACTAAATTTCCTCGAATCATGAAGAATGAACCGATATATAACTTGCTAAACACTATCAATTATCCTGACGACCTGCGAAGACTAGACGTAGAGCAACTGCCGGAGGTATGTAGTGAATTAAGGCAAGACATTATTAAAGAACTCTGCTGCAACCCGGGGCATTTTGCTGCCAGTCTGGGAACAGTGGAGCTGACCGTAGCTTTACACTACGTCTACAATACACCTTATGACCGTATTGTATGGGACGTGGGACATCAGGCATACGGCCACAAAATACTGACAGGACGCCGTGAAGCCTTTTCTACGAACAGGAAACTCGGAGGAATCCGTCCTTTCCCGTCTCCGGAAGAAAGCGAATATGATACTTTCACGTGCGGACATGCTTCCAATTCTATTTCTGCAGCTCTCGGTATGGCTGTCGCAGCCGCCAGAAAAGGAGATGCCAAACGCCATGTAGTAGCCATCATCGGCGACGGTTCCATGAGTGGCGGACTGGCTTTTGAAGGGCTGAACAATGCATCTGCCACATCGAACAACCTGCTCATTATCCTGAATGACAATGACATGGCCATTGACCGGAGTGTAGGAGGTATGAAGCAGTATCTCGTCAACCTGACAACTTCCAACCGCTATAATCAGCTACGTTTCAAGCTCTCGCGCATGTTGTTCAAGCTCGGCATCCTAAACGAAGAACGTCGCAAAGCGCTCATACGTTTCGGGAACAGCCTGAAATCAATGGCTGCACAGCAACAGAATATTTTCGAAGGGATGAATATCCGTTACTTCGGTCCGATAGACGGACACGATGTAAAGAATCTAGCAAGAGTATTGCGTGACATCAAAGATATGCAAGGACCTAAAATCCTGCATCTGCATACTATCAAAGGAAAAGGATTCGGGCCGGCAGAGAAGCACGCTACCGAATGGCATGCTCCCGGCAAATTCGATCCGGTCACCGGCGAACGTTTCATTGCCAACACTGAAGGAATGCCTCCGCTTTTCCAGGATGTATTCGGAAATACATTGGTAGAGCTTGCCGAAGCCAATCCGAAGATTGTCGGTGTCACTCCTGCCATGCCTAGCGGCTGTTCAATGAACATACTGATGGAGAAAATGCCCAAACGCGCGTTTGATGTAGGCATTGCCGAAGGACATGCGGTTACTTTCTCCGGTGGGATGGCAAAAGACGGACTGCAACCATTCTGCAATATCTATTCTTCTTTTATGCAACGCGCGCATGATAATATCATTCATGACGTAGCGATTCAGAATCTCCCTGTTGTTTTGTGCCTCGACCGCGCCGGACTGGTTGGCGAAGACGGTCCCACTCATCACGGAGCTTTTGATATGGCATGTTTGCGTCCAATCCCCAATCTGACGATCAGTTCGCCCATGGACGAACATGAATTACGTCGCCTGATGTATACGGCACAATTGCCGGACAAGGGGCCATTCGTGATCCGTTACCCTCGCGGACGCGGTGTATTAGTAGACTGGAAGTGTCCATTGGAAGAGATTCCGGTGGGAAAAGGACGAAAACTGAAAGAGGGCAACGACCTTGCGGTTATCACTATCGGACCGATAGGAAACATAGCTGCCCGTGCCATTTCCCGGGCAGAAGCTGATTTCGGTCTGTCGATCGCCCATTACGATTTGCGTTTCCTGAAACCGCTGGACGAAGAGCTGTTACATGAGGTAGGACGTAAATTCCAACGTGTCCTGACTATCGAAGACGGGATTATCAAAGGCGGGATGGGTAGTGCTATCCTTGAATTTATGGCAGACAACGAATACAAACCAAGCGTGAAGCGTATCGGTATCCCCAACCTATTTGTAGAGCATGGATCAGTTGCCGAACTGTATCAACTGTGCGGCATGGATGAAGAAGGGATTCTGACTAAAATAAAAGAATTTATCAATTGACATGAAGATTATTATTGCCGGTGCCGGCAACGTAGGCACCCATTTGGCCAAGCTGTTATCGCGCGAGAAGCAAGATATCATCTTGATGGATGATGACGAAGAGAAACTAAGTGCTCTTAGTGCCAATTTTGACTTGCTGACTGTTGCCGCTTCTCCTTCTTCCATCTCCGGATTGAAAGAAGTGGGCGTCAAAGAAGCCGACCTGTTTATCGCAGTCACACCGGACGAAAGCCGTAACATGACTGCCTGTATGCTGGCTACCAATCTGGGAGCTAAAAAGACAGTGGCACGTATCGACAATTACGAATATCTTCTGCCCAAAAATAAAGAGTTTTTCCAGAAGCTGGGAGTCGATTCTCTGATTTACCCGGAAATGCTGGCTGCGAAAGAAATCGTATCTTCCATGCGTATGAGCTGGGTACGCCAGTGGTGGGAGTTTTGTGGAGGTTCTCTGGTTCTGATTGGTACGAAGATGCGTGAAAAGGCTGAAATCCTGAATATACCGCTGCATCAGCTAGGCGGTCCTAACATACCTTATCACGTAGTAGCCATCAAACGCGGAACGGAAACGATTATTCCCCGTGGAGACGATGTCGTTAAATTGCATGATATTGTTTATTTCACCACTACCCGCAAGTATATTCCGTATATTCGTAAGATAGCCGGCAAGGAAGATTATGCCGACGTACGCAACGTGATGATTATGGGGGGAAGCCGTATCGCAGTCCGTACCGCACAATATGTACCGGATTATATGCAGGTGAAAATAGTGGATAATGACCTGAACCGTTGTAACCGCCTGACAGAGTTACTGGATGATAAGACAATGATTATCAACGGAGATGGTCGCGACATGGATTTGCTCATCGAAGAGGGACTAAAGAATACCGAAGCATTTGTTGCTCTGACCGGTAACTCGGAAACAAATATTCTAGCCTGTCTCGCCGCTAAACGTATGGGAGTGGAAAAGACAGTGGCAGAAGTTGAGAATATCGACTATATCGGTATGGCGGAAAGTCTTGACATCGGTACTGTTATCAATAAAAAAATGATCGCTGCCAGCCATATCTACCAAATGATGTTGGATGCCGACGTGTCTAATGTGAAATGTCTTACTTTTGCCAATGCGGACGTTGCTGAATTCACTGTACCGGAAGGTGCTAAAATCACCAAACACCTGATTAAAGACCTGGGACTCCCGAAGGGTACTACCATCGGAGGAATGATCCGCAACGGAGAAGGTATCTTGGTGACGGGTGATACACAAATCCGTCCCGGCGACCATGTAGTCGTATTCTGTCTGAGTATGATGATTAAAAAGATTGAGAAGTTCTTTAATTAAGTATTAAGTATCAGGTATTAAGTATTAACCGTAGCAACCCATTTTCACCGACTAATACTTAATACCTGATACTTAATACCTAATACTTAATACTAGTTTATGATTAATTCAAAGATGATATTCCGGATTCTGGGCTTTCTGCTTCTGATAGAAACAGCGATGCTGTTATGTTGTGGAGCGGTCTCTCTTTTTTATAAAGAGAATGCTGTCTCTTATACACATCTCCGAGCCCACGAGACGGAGCTAC
>ENA-OZJY01000445-OZJY01000445.1-human-gut-metagenome-genome-assembly--contig:-NODE-445-length-12252-cov-7.785931_pt1 | contig 12252 bp, 7 predicted proteins | sample MGYA00244823_ERZ653757 | MGnify/ENA primary metagenome ERZ653757 (study PRJEB26926, sample SAMN06165282) | human gut metagenome | biome: ENVO:00009003; feature: ENVO:2100002; material: ENVO:00002003... | reverse complement strand
CGTCTCGTGGGCTCGGAGATGTGTATAAGAGACAGATTTACAATTTTATTCTGTTATTTAGCAGAAAAACCCCATTCTCTTACGTTTTTTTGATTTTTGGCTTATCTTTTTTAGGCTATCTGTTTGATTTCTAATTTTGAAACTTTATATTTGTCCTTGATTTTGAAATTTCTTTTGTATTACATTAATAATTAATCGTTTTCATTATGAATAAGGCAGATCTAATCAGCGCAGTAGCCGCTGAATCAGGCTTGAGCAAAGCCGATGCAAAGAAAGCTGTTGAAGGAGTAGTTTCAGCAGTTTCAAATGCTCTGAAGAGTGGTGACAAAGTATCATTAGTTGGTTTTGGTACTTTCTCGGTTGTAGAAAACGCAGAAAGAATGGGTATCAACCCGGCGACCAAAGAATCTATCACCATTAAAGCAAAAAAAGCAATCAAATTCAAGGCTGGTGCTGAATTATCGGAAGAAATCCAATAAATTGCTTATTTTAATAAAATGTAAAGGACTTAAGAGAGGGGCGCCGGCAATAGCGCCCTTTTTCTTTAAACAACTGATAATCTATGAATATTACGAAAACAACCTTATTGAGATACCTCATTGGCACAGTTGTCTGTGCATTCTCAGCACAAACCATCAGTGCAGAAGGGACCAAGCTTCCTTATTGGAAAGATATCCAAACCGTAGCAGTAAACAAAGAAGCTCCCCGCACGGCTTTCATGTCATACGATAACTCGGGACAGGCACTGACCGGCAAATACGAAAACAGCCCTTATTACAAATTACTGAACGGAAAGTGGAACTTCTACTACGTAGATGCCTACAAAGATTTACCTGCCAACATCGAACAGCCCGGCGCCGACATTACATGGAAAGAAATCAATGTACCCGGCAACTGGGAGGTACAAGGATATGGAACAGCCATCTATACCAATCAGCCATACGATTTCCAGCCCAGCAACCCGCAACCTCCGCATTTGCCCGAGGCCAATCCGGTAGGTGTTTATCAGCGAGACATCGAGATTCCCTCCAATTGGGACGGACGTGATATATACCTCCGCCTGGAAGGAGCTAAATCAGGCGTTTATGTATACCTCAACGGAAAAGAAGTCGGATATAGCGAAGACTCTAAGAATCCGGCAGAGTTTCTGATTAACAAATATCTGCAACCGGGCAAGAACTCATTGGTAGTAAAATGCTTCCGCTACAGCACCGGTTCTTATCTGGAGTGTCAGGACTTTTGGCGCCTGAGCGGAATCGAAAGAGATGTATTCTTGTTCTCACAGCCCAAGACTGCCGTTCAGGACTTTGAAGTAGTCTCTACCCTCGACGATACCTATAAGAACGGTATCTTCAAACTGGACGTGAATGTGACCAACCATACCGCCGCCAACAAGAACGTAACCGTAACTTACGAGTTGCTGGATGCCGACAAGAAAGTTGTTACCTCTGCCGAGACACCTTGCAATGTAAGTGCAGACGGAAAAAATACCGTTACTTTCAATGCTTCATTAAACAATGTAAAGACTTGGACTTCCGAACAGCCCAACCTTTATAAATTATTGATTTCTTTAAAAGAAGATGGAAAAATAACAGAAGTTATTCCGTTCAATGTCGGCTTCCGTCGCTTTGAAATCAAACCGATTGACCAAATTGCAGGAAACGGCAAGCCTTATATCTGCTTCTTTGTCAATGGTCAGCCGTTAAAGATGAAGGGTGTGAACATTCACGAGCACAACGAAGCAACCGGTCACTATGTTCCCGAAGAACTGATGCGCAAAGACTTTGAACTGATGAAGCAACACAATATCAATACCGTTCGTCTGTGCCACTATCCGCAAGACCGCAAGTTCTATGAGCTTTGTGACGAATATGGTCTCTATGTATACGATGAAGCCAATATTGAAAGCCACGGCATGAAATACGACCTCCGCAAAGGCGGCACATTAGGCAACAACCCCGAATGGCTGAAACCTCACATGGACCGTACCATCAATATGTATGAACGCAATAAGAACTACCCGTCTTTAACCTTCTGGTCATTGGGTAATGAAGCCGGAAACGGATATAATTTCTATCAGACTTACCTTTGGGTGAAAGACCGTGAAACCAAAGGCATGAACCGCCCTGTGAACTACGAACGCGCACAATGGGAATGGAATACCGATATGTTCGTTCCTCAGTATCCCGGTGCAAGCTGGTTTGAATCCATTGGTAAAGAAGGCAGTGACCGTCCTATCATGCCATCCGAATACGCACACGCCATGGGCAACTCCACCGGCGGTCTGTGGGCACAGTGGCAAGCCATTTACAAATATCCCAATCTGCAGGGCGGATATATTTGGGACTGGGTGGACCAAGGCATTCTGCAGAAAGATGAAAACGGACGTCCGTTCTGGGCATACGGCGGCGATTTCGGAAAAGACGCACCCAGCGACGGCAACTTCCTCTGCAACGGTATCGTCAGTCCCGACCGCACTCCGCATCCTGCCATGGCAGAAGTGAAATATGCTTATCAGAATGTAGGCTTCGAGATGACCGATGCGGCACAAGGCAAGTTCCTTATCACCAACCGTTTCTACTTCACCAACCTGAAGAAGTATATGATTGTGTATGAGCTGAAAGCCAACGACAAGATTATAAGAAGCGGAAAAGTCTCGTTAGACATTGCTCCGCAGGCCTCCAAAGAATTCACGGTCAACGTAAACGGTTTGAAAGCCAAGAAAGATACCGAATATTTCGTCAATTTCCACGTCATTGCCGTCGAACCTGAAATCCTGATTCCGGCAGGTCACGAAATTGCACGTGACCAATTCCAATTGCCTATCGAGCCTTTGAAAGACGAGTTCATGGCAGGCAAGGGAATGAAAGCAGTGAAGAACGGAGACGAGATGGTAGTTTCGGGCAGCGGAATGCAATTTGTCCTGAACGAAAAGAGTGGCATCGTTACCTCTTATAAAGTAAACGGCACCGAATACTTCAAAGACGGCTTTGGCATTCAACCCAACTTCTGGCGTGCACCGAATGACAATGATTACGGTAACGGCGAGCCCAAGCGCACCCACGTGTGGAAACAATCGAGCAAGGACTTCAAAGTAGCCCATACTTCCTTTGCCGACAATACCCTGAGCGTGACTTACGCATTGCCTGCCGGCAACCAATACATTGTAAATTACACCTTTGGCAAGAACGGCAGCCTACATGTAGGTTGTGACTTCAAGGCAGCAGACATCAAAGCAGAAGTACCTCGTATCGGTGTACGTTTCCGTCTGCCGGCAGAAATGAACCAAGTTGCCTACTTCGGCCGCGGCCCTGAAGAAAACTACATCGACCGCAAGGCAGGAACCATCGTCGACCTCTATAAAACAACAGCCGATGATATGTACTTCCCCTATGTTCGTCCGCAAGAAAACGGCCATCACGTCGATACCCGTTGGGTAGCATTAAGCAAAAAAGGCGGCAAAGGGTTGCGCATCACAGCCGACAAGACTTTCGGTTTCAATGCCTTGCGTAACTCAGTAGAAGATTTTGATTCGGAAGAAGCCACTAATCGTCCGCGCCAATGGAACAATTTCTCGGCCGAAGAAATTGCCAATCGCAGCGAAGCTAAGGCAAAAAATGTTCTCCGCCGCCAAACTCATATCAATGACATTACTCCGCGTGATTTCGTAGAGGTATGCATAGATATGCAGCAACAAGGCGTAGGCGGTTATGACAGCTGGGGAGCATGGCCCGAAAAATGGGCTTTGATTAACCCGAACCAGTCTTATAGTTGGGGCTTCACTATCACTCCGTTAAAATAATTTTTCAAACTCTGCCATGGGATATTGGAAAGCCCCCCATGGCAGGGTTTTATATATTCTCCTTTCCTTAAAGTTCCCATATCATCCGGATCATTTCTCCCTTCCTCCTTTCATCAGCCGTTGAGACGCCCTGTTGATGGGAGTTTCGGTAGTGAATGGGCATCGTTTCATCACCCTTTCAACCTCCCTTCATTTATAAAATTTCTCCCGGCGGGACAAGTACTGAAGGCAGATTGTGAAGGGACTTGGGAAGCGCGGCTGAAACAGGGATGAGGGGATATCCTTTCATTATTAATCACTTAATAGTCAATGTATTTTAATCAAAATGTAAGGATGAACGGAAAAGAAGGAATAACCGACTTAGTGAGGGGGGATGATCCTGTCTGCCCTACATGAAAAAGATGCCGAGCTTTTTTAAAAAGGTGCTGAAGTTTTTAAGAAACATACCGAGCTTTTTTGAAAACCTCAAGGTCTTTTTGCACACGCCAAACTACATACGGTGGCATAAGCCTGCACATATATACACGTAAGCCTACACGTATATACGCATCGGGCTACACGTACGTACGCATAAGCCTACGCATATATATATCATTCGATTAACGTTTTTTCATCCTATTCTCTTTGTCAGACAAGCCATTCGATATTGCTTCTTCACGGCCGTGAAGAACTCTAACCACGACCGTGGTTAACATTAGCCACGTCTGTGGTTAAGTTTAACCACAGACGTGGAGAAGTAATATTGAACTAAAATGACTGAATGCAGGATATAAAAGAACTCATTTTGATTTCGTATATTTGCCCCAATGAAGCCAAACAATAAAGTTCTACTGGGGATGAGTGGGGGAACGGACAGTTCCGTTGCCGCCTTACTGTTACAGGATGCCGGATACGAAGTGACCGGTGTCACTTTTCGTTTTTATGAAAAAGAAGGAGATACGGAATATTTGGATGACGCACGGACTTTATGTAAACGACTGAAAATCAAGCATATCTCCTACGACGTTCGCAATATATTCCGAGAGACAATCATTGATTATTTTATCCGCGAATACATGGCCGGACATACCCCTGTGCCCTGCACGCTCTGTAACAATAACCTCAAATGGCCACTTCTGCAACAGCTGGCCGATGAATTGGGCATCTATCATTTTGCTACCGGTCACTATGTCCGCAAACGTTTCATCGACGGATTTTACCACATCACTGCCGGAGCAGACCCTGACAAAGACCAGTCGTTCTTTTTATGGGGGCTTCCACAAGATATTCTGCAACGGATGTTGCTCCCTATGGGTGAACTCACCAAAATCCGGGTTCGGGAAATTGCGGAAGAACGAGGTTTTTTAAAAGCTGCCCATAAACGTGACAGTCTGGGCGTTTGTTTTTGCCCGATGGACTATCGCACGTTTTTACGCCGCGAACTACCGGAGAACAGCATCCGCCCCGGAAAATTCTTCGATGAAACGGGAAACTTCATTGCATATCACGAAGGATATCCTTTCTATACCATCGGCCAACGACGGGGGCTGGGAATCGATTTAAATCGTGCTGTCTTTGTAAAAGAGATATTTCCCGAAGAAAATAAAGTGATATTGAGTAATTTAAAAGCGTTGGAAAAAACAGAAATGACATTGAAAGACTGGAATATCACAAATCCTGACGCATTGCTCTGCAAGGACGATGTGATTGTGAAAATACGCTATCGCAAACAAGCCAATCGCTGCACAGTGACGCTGCAAGCGGACAATACGCTCCATGTGCAATTGCACGAGCCGCTCACCGCCATTGCTACCGGACAGGCAGCCGCTTTTTATCGGGAAGACGTGGTGTTGGGAGGGGGAATTATCCAATAGGAGAAAAAGAAAGTTGATAAAAGCAGCCTTCACACAAAAGCCCTATGAGCAGGACGTTTCAGCACTTGTTATGTGTGAAAGGAGAGTAAGACAGAAAGGTCGTTAGATTCTGAATATCAGCCGGAATTGCAATATCGGAAAAATAAAGCACATATCTTTTGGGTGTTCCCGAAAGTATGCGTACTTTTGATTTCAAATAAAAAATGAATATGTCACGATTCGTCAATCCCTTTACCGACCTGGGGTTTAAGGTCATCTTCGGGCAACCTGCCAGTAAAGGGCTGCTCATCACCCTGCTGAATGAGTTGCTTGCGGGCGAACATCATATAGAGGATCTTTGTTTCCTTGACAAGGAAGACCATGCGGACAATGTGCATGACAAAGGCATCATTTATGACCTCTATTGTCGCACGGACAGTGGCGAGTATATCATTGTAGAGATGCAAAATCGTTGGCACAGCCATTTTCTGGACCGTACATTGTATTATGTATGCCGTGCCGTAGGCAGGCTGACCGAGCTTCCGCCTCCCGATACAATAAAGATACCCGTCGAGAAGGATACGGACGGCATGGTATGTGAAAGTAGTGTCCCGTATGGCTCCCGTTATAGACTGAATACCGTATACGGCATCTTCCTGATGAATTTCAAGGAGGACGGACTGGATAAGAAATTCCGTACGGATATAGTGCTCGCCGACAGGGATACGGGACGAGTGGTCAACCCCCATCTACGCCAAATTTATCTGCAATTCCCTTATTTCAATAAGGAACTTGCTGAATGTGAGACATTGTATGAGAAATTAATGTATGCATTGAAGAATATGAATGACTGGAACAGAATGCCGGATGCACTGAAGGAACAAGTGTTTAAATACTTGGACCAATTGGCTGCTGTTGCCAATTTATCGGAAGAAAACAGAATAGCTTATGACAAAGCAGTGGATCGCTATCGGGTAAGCCGGATAGTGGAAGAAGACATTCGTAGGGAAGCTACAGAAGAAGGACTGAAAGAAGGACGAGAAAAAGGACTGAAAGAAGGACGAGAAAAAGGACGAGAAGAAGGACGAGAAGAAGAACGACTTTCAAATGCACTGAAAATGAAAGCAAAAGGACTGGACTATGAAACCATTTCCGACATTACAGGCTTATCCATTCAGGAAATCGAAAAATTGGGAATTGACGACAGAAGAGACGAAGGGAAGTTGTAAATCTCAACAAAAGGGAGTGTGCCAAAACTAAACCGGCCTATCCAGTTTCAGCTGTAGAGGCAGGGGTTGCCTGCCCGAAGACACAAAGCAAACCGTTTTCGGGCGAGCAAACCTCACTCCTACGAACGAAACAACAGCATTATCCACGTTTTGACACACCCCCAACTCTAATTAAAAAAGTTGACCAATCATGCCGAAAAGAAACCTGCATAGCAAACTGTTCATGCAGCATCCTCTCATATTGTAATGCCAAATCCGTTTTTTTTGTTAATTGTTTGCCTATTCCACACATTAAATTTATACCTTTGCATTTCTAATTGGATGAATTATGGAAAATAAACTAACCATTTACAATACATTAAGTCGCAGAAAGGAACTTTTTGTTCCGCTTCACGCGCCTCATGTAGGCATGTATGTGTGTGGCCCTACGGTATACGGCGATGCCCATTTGGGACATGCCCGTCCGGCCATCACCTTCGATATCCTGTTCCGTTATCTCACCCATCTGGGATACAAAGTGCGCTATGTGAGAAATATCACCGATGTAGGTCATTTGGAACATGATGCCGATGAAGGTGAAGACAAGATTGCAAAAAAAGCACGTCTTGAACAATTGGAACCGATGGAAGTGGTACAATATTACCTGAACCGTTACCACAAAGCAATGGAAGCCCTCAATGTACTTCCGCCCAGCATCGAGCCGCATGCTTCGGGACATATCATCGAGCAAATCCGCCTGGTGGAAGAAATCATGAAAAACGGATATGCTTACGAAAGTGAAGGTTCCGTGTATTTTGATGTAGCAAAATACAACAAGGATCATCATTACGGCAAACTATCGGGACGTAACCTGGACGATGTGCTGAATACCACCCGCGAACTGGACGGACAAAGCGAAAAGCATAATCCTGCCGACTTCGCTCTGTGGAAAGCAGCTCAACCGGAACATATCATGCGCTGGCCAAGCCCATGGAGCAACGGTTTCCCCGGATGGCACTGCGAATGCACTGCTATGGGCAAGAAATACCTGGGTGAACATTTCGACATTCACGGTGGAGGCATGGACTTGATTTTCCCACACCACGAATGTGAAATTGCACAGAGTGTGGCTTCGCAGGGAGACGATATGGTTCACTACTGGATGCACAATAACATGATTACCATCAACGGACAGAAGATGGGCAAGAGTTATGGCAACTTTATTAACCTGAGCGAGTTCTTTGAAGGCTCACACAAGTTGCTGACACAGGCATATAGTCCGATGACCATCCGTTTCTTCATCCTTCAAGCACACTATCGCAGCACGGTGGACTTCAGCAACGAAGCCCTGCAAGCTGCCGAAAAGGGATTGCAACGTCTGCAAGAAGCCGTAAAAGGGTTGGAACGCATCACTCCGGGTAAACAGACTACCGGTATAGACGGTATAAAAGAACTTCGTGCCAAATGCTATGAAGCGATGAATGATGACCTCAACTCACCGATTGTCATCGCTCATCTGTTTGACGGTGCACGAATGATTAATACGGTTCTCGACAAGAAAGCGACTATTTCGGAAGAAGACTTGGAAGAACTGAAAAGCTTATTCCCTCTTTTCATGTACGAAATTCTCGGTCTGAAAGAAGAAACTGCCAACAACGAAGCACGCGAAGAGGCTTACGGCAAAGTGGTAGACATGTTGCTGGAACAACGCATGCAGGCAAAAGCCAACAAAGACTGGGCTACCAGCGACAAGATTCGCGACGAGCTGGCCGCTTTGGGCTTTGAAGTAAAAGATACAAAAGACGGATTTACCTGGAAACTGAACAAGTAAAGTTTATATCTATATGGGGGTGTATCAAAACTAAAATAGCCTGTCAAACCCTCAACTGTAGGGGCAGGCAAACCCTGCCCCTACTAGCAAAACAACAGCATTATCAACGTTTTGATACATCCCCATGCAATATGCTTAAGCAACTTGAATTACTTATATTTCCGCTATTCCCATAAGTATCGACTCATCGAGCCGGAATCTCACAGTCAAGATATTCCAGCCCTTTCACTTCCGTATAATGGCAACCATCCCACAACACAGGCATACAACAAAACTGCCATTTACGCTGTCCGTTATCGCCTTTCCAATGTCCGAAGACCGTACGAACCAATATTTCGTTAACTCCTTTGCGCAACTTGATTTTCACAGGAGGACGGAAAAAATATCCTTCTTCCGTCAAAGGAACTTCAATACGCCCTTTCCCCCATCCTGTCCATGGGAGACTCTCAAAAGGCCAGCGAGAGGGTGGCAACACACGTATTCCATTCAGCCATACATCTCCTCCGCTAAAATCCCAACTGCCATGTTCCGGTGCACGCGCCGAACGATAACCTCCCGAGTGCCCCCACATTCCGTTCAACCCGAACATTAAATAAACCTCCTGGTTTTTCGGACTTTTGATACGCGTAAGCGCATAACAAGTTCCGTCTTTCTTACCTACCGATGAAGACATTACAGTCGGCAGAAAATCCAATCGATATTGGTTCCTATGCATGTTAAACATTGCGTAAAGGGTTCTGATTTGAATCTCGCCCCCATAAGCTACCGTATCATTCCAGGTGAGCGTATCTTTCCGAACGATATACTTCTCCTTAATCACCTTTTCGGGTTCAAAAGAAGTATCATTTATCCCATGATGATTGAAAGGTCCGATAAGCCTCCATTTCATTTCCGACTGTTTAACATAGGCAAACGGTATTGATTTAAAATACCGGTCACGATGATAAATAAGCCTATCTTCGAATTCATTAAAGGCTTCCCATGCTTTTGTACCTTTTGCCGGAAGATTAGCCACTAAATCACGCCTTTTTTCACGGCTTCCCCTCCAAATACGTTCGGAGAAAGTCAACATGGTAGGATAAAAAGGATATTGCAGAAGAATACGTTCATCAGAGCTGATTACCCCATCTGTCCATACACACATCTCACTTCCTAAAGCCTTACCCCTAGCTTGCGGAACTTCACACGGGTACTGAAAAAATGTCTGCAAAACTCCTCCTTGCGAATCCATCCAATCCATATAAAAGCCATTGCAATCGATATACGGCGCCGACTTATCGAGCGAATAGCCCGCTTCATACTCTCCCCAACACATACGAACAGCATTACTGTCAGGTGCATAGCCCGGATACCAGACAACAACCTGCTTTCCTTTGCTGCGTACATATCGAATCATTTCAGGCATAAACTCTTTCATTTTAAAATGAACTTCATCCGACCCAATGTGAAAAAGAGAATCTTTGAATAATGGAATTATTTCATCCAAAGCTTCTTTCAACACTTGCATACCTTCGGGCGTCTGCATATCTTTACCGATAGCTTTCCGGAAAGCCGCACTATGTCCCGGCATATCAATTTCGGGAATCACACGAATATTCAACGAATCACAAAAATCGCATATTGATTTTATATCCTCTTGTGTATAGAACTTCCCGGGTTGTCTGGTAGGCCAGAAAGAGGTTTCCACCGTCAGTTCCGGATATTTTTTAACCTCCACCCGCCACCCCGGATCATCACTCAGATGCAGATGCAGAACATTTATTTTATAATGCGACAACCTCCGTACCACAGACTTGAGAAACGGGACAGACATATAATTCCGCCCCACATCCAACATTAATCCTCTGACCGGAAATGCCGGTGCGTCTTTTATCCGGCAATAAGGCATACTATACTTTTTATTATCTTTACGTATCAGCTGACGGACAGTCTGTAGCGCATTGAAAAAACCGGAAAACTCCCCTGCAGAGATTTCCACTCCTTTCTCAGATACAATTAAAGTATAACCTTCTTTACTTTCCGCACTCGACAAAGGGGAGTTTATCTGACGAAATGTCACTAAAGGTTGTTTACCGCGCGAGCCTGCATCCATTTGCCAAAAACGACGAACATCTCCAAACTCAGCCACAATACGTTCTTTATCCCGAAGACTTGCCATAGAAAGTTCGTCAATTCTCAAAGAAGAAAAGGCCAAATCACCTTTCAGTCTCACAATCTCTTTCGGATAAGGAATTAAGGCCACCGGCAAGTCTGCTTCGGGGTAGGAAGCGACCAATCCCTCTGCCGGGCAACTAAAAAAGGATAGGCCAATAAACAACAAAAGATAGATAATACTATTCGTCTAATCATAAATCATTTTTAAGAATTTATTTATACTCATATTTTCAGTCAGGTAATCACAATGCCATTATTTCTCTTGACCCTTGGGGATAACAATCCAGAAACAAGCCCTCTCTCCCTTTTTAGAATCTACGCCTTTACTCCCATCTGCTCCACTATGCTTTTACAGATACAAGATAAACATTATATCAGTCACTCAATCATCTTATCTCAAAAATAACTCCCTTGATGGGTAATTTTAACCCTATTCGTTTGCAAATAAGCAACAATATTTTTAATTTCGTCATACAACTGCATTACAAACCCTACAAATCCATGACGTAATGAAAAACAAAGTCCTGTTAATTTGCCTGTCATTACTGATATCCTTAGGGGTATCCGCACAGAAATACACGATTTATATCGATGATTTCAATAGCGAGATCAAAATTCCCAATAAAGTTCTCAGCACCATTCGGAATGTTGTATTGGACGGTATACAACAAACGAATCGTGTGAATATCATTGATGCTGTTTCCGTAGGTGCCAACCTTAATTTGAGCCCATTGGAAGATGCACGCCGTTTTCGGGCAGACTATCTGCTACGCGGGAATATAGTGTCACGCGAAGCTACTGACGACGGAAGTTCACATCCTCGTTACCACAGCCGCGAGAACAGTTTTAAAGAGAAGTTTAAACTACAGTTGGACTTGATTCGTACCAGTGACGGAACCACTATCGGTACAAGGATTTACGAAGAAACCGGTTCGTCTTCGGGCAAAGATGCAAGTCAGTTTGCAGCACTGGAACATTCACTGTTGGGTATGTCATATGAAATGAGAAATTTTATAGAGAATTATTTTAAGGTTTATGGCAGTATCTTGAAACTTGCCGGTGATAATGGGAAAAAAGCCAAAACGGTTTATATCAACCTGGGATATGATGATCCCATAAAGGAAGGTCAACGGTTTGATGTAATGGAAGATGGTATGATTGACGGTAATTATATGGAAGATAAAGTAGGAGAAGTGCGCATTGATAAAATCATGGGACCGAAAATTTCTCTATGCAAGGTTAATAAAGGAGGAGAGGATATCTTAAGGATAATCAATGAAGGGAAAATTACATTGAGACTGGTTTCCAGAAAAGCCAAACTCTTTGACGACTAAGACAAAAAGGTGTGTCAAAACTAAACCGGTCTATCAAGGGATATTCAGTAAATGTCTCTAAAAAATAAGATGGCATATGAAGATGATAGGG
>ENA-OZJY01000403-OZJY01000403.1-human-gut-metagenome-genome-assembly--contig:-NODE-403-length-12713-cov-8.518170_pt1 | contig 12713 bp, 10 predicted proteins | sample MGYA00244823_ERZ653757 | MGnify/ENA primary metagenome ERZ653757 (study PRJEB26926, sample SAMN06165282) | human gut metagenome | biome: ENVO:00009003; feature: ENVO:2100002; material: ENVO:00002003... | reverse complement strand
ATCAGTTTGCAGAATTTAATCATTTTGTGAATTCACCGATTGCAGTCTATAAGGATGAATTATATAATCTGCCGTTTAATATGAATACCTTTCATCAGCTCTGGGGAGTACGTACTCCTGCAGAAGCAAAGGCGAAGATACAGGAACAGATCGCAAGAATGCACATTACCCATCCGAAGAACCTGGAGGAACAGGCGCTTGCACTGGTTGGACAGGACGTATATGAGAAACTGGTAGAGGGATATACAAGGAAGCAGTGGGGCAGGGAGTGTAAAGATCTGCCGGCATTTATCATAAAAAGACTGCCTTTGCGTTATACTTATGATAATAACTATTTCAAAGATCCTTATCAGGGAATCCCCAAAGGTGGATATACACGTATTGTGAAGAAACTTCTGGAGGGTGTACAGGTATGTCTGAATACAGATTTCTTTGCAAACAGAGAAGAACTGACTGCACAGGCAGATAAAGTACTCTTTACAGGTATGATCGATGAATTTTATGACTATTGTTACGGAGAACTGGAATACAGATCACTGAAATTTGAGACAGAAGTGCTGGATATGGGAAATTATCAGGGCAATGCGGTTGTCAATTATACAGATTATGAAGTTCCGTATACAAGGATCATCGAGCATAAACATTTTGAATTTGGTACACAGCCAAAGACTGTGATCACCAGAGAATATCCGGCAGCATGGGAGAAAGGCAAAGAGCCGTACTATCCGGTCAATGACCCGAAGAACAGTGAACTGTTTGACAAATATGAACGTCGCGCACTGGAAGAGAAGAATGTGATCTTTGGCGGAAGACTTGGCATGTATCGCTACATGGATATGGATCAGGTTATTGAAGAGGCACTGTCTCTGGCAGAAACAGAGCTTACCTATGAAGAGCCATGAAAGTAGAGTTTTGGATTGTAAGAGAAAGGTAACTGTAAAGGCAGCAGACAGTTGCAGATAAAGTAACCGGAAAGGACAAATATATGACAGACACACCAACAATTGCTCTTTATTACAGAGAGCATGATCCGATGAAAAGAAAGATGTTTCTTGACCAGTCTATTGCGGCAGGTGAAGATGAGGAGGCAAATGCTGTCCGTAAGGAACTGTGGGAACTGCGTTACGGAGAACCTTCAGAGGCAGGCTCCGGTACACGTGCTGATGGATATCTGGCACTTTGGATGGCAATGGAATATAACAAGGATACAGCGGGAAAGCTGTTTGGTTTAAAGAGGGCCAGAAAAGAAATCGGGAAAAATCTTACCAGGCTGAAATTCAGAGAAATGCAGGAGAAAAGTGAGCTTCACAGAGAACTGCTTTACAGAGAATGCTGCCATATGGTCAAAACCTATATGGAACTCTGCGAGAAGGATAAGGCCTATAACACGATCTTGTGCGGGATTGTCCATATCAGTGAGAAAAGTGCAAAGAGTAAGATTCAGAACGATATTTATACCACTGCCATTGCATTTCCGGAGGAAATCAACATGCAGGAAGAACTGGAAATGATAACAAGGGCAGCAAGAGAAGTTTATGAGGCACATTTCCCGGGAGAAGGCGGATTATAAAGAAAAGCCAAAAAAAAATTACTGGAGGCATACATGAACAAAGAAAATTTGACGGCTTATGAAGTTGTGACAGAAGAAAATCTGACAGATATCCATTCTACAGGCTGGCTTCTGCGCCATAAGAAAACAGGTGCAAGAGTTATGCTGATCGAGAATGATGATGAGAATAAAGTATTTAATATTGCATTCCGCACACCGCCTAAGGACAGCACAGGTGTGGCACATATCCTGGAGCACAGTGTACTCTGCGGTTCAAGGGAATTTCCATTAAAGGATCCTTTCGTAGAACTGGTAAAGGGTTCTCTGAATACGTTCCTGAATGCCATGACTTATCCGGATAAAACCTGCTATCCTGTAGCCAGCTGCAATGATAAGGATTTTCAGAATCTGATGCATGTTTATCTGGATGCGGTATTTTATCCGAATATCTATAAAAGAGAAGAGATTTTCCGTCAGGAAGGCTGGAACTATCATCTGGAACAGAAGGAAGGACCGCTGAAATATAACGGTGTTGTATATAATGAGATGAAAGGTGCTTTCTCCTCACCGGATGAAGTTCTGGAACGGGAGATTATGAATCACCTTTTCCCTGATACCACTTATGGATGTGAATCAGGCGGTGATCCGAAAAATATTCCGGATCTTACCTATGAGAATTTCCTGAATTTCCACAGAACTTATTACCATCCATCCAACAGCTATATTTATCTGTATGGAAATATGGATATGGAAGAGAAACTGGCATTCCTGGATGAGCATTATCTGTCGCATTTTGATTATCTGGATGTGGATTCTGTTATTCAGGAACAGAAAGAATTCGGAGCATGCCGGGATGTGACTCTTGAGTATCCGGTTGCTGAGAATGAGGGAGAAGAGGACAATACCTATCTTTCTTATAACATGGTTGTTGGAAATGCTGCGGACAGTCAGATGGCGATGGCATTTGAGGTATTGGATTACGCACTGTTAAGCGCACCGGGAGCACCGTTAAAGCAGGCACTTCTGGATGTAAAAGCAGGCAAGGATGTCTATGGATCTTATGATGATGGTATTCTCCAGCCATATTTTACAGTAATTGCAAAAGGTTCCAATCCGGACAGAAAAGAAGAATTCGTATCTGTGATCAGACAGGTACTGGGAGATATTGTTAAGAATGGAATTGATAAGAAAGCTGTAGAGGCTGGAATCAATTACTTTGAATTCCGTTATCGTGAAGCTGATTTTTCCTCTTATCCAAAAGGACTGATGTACAGTCTGGATATTCTGGGAGACTGGCTGTATGAAAAAGGAAATCCCTTTGCACAGGTACAGCAGCTTACAGTTTTTGAAAACCTGAAAAAGGCAGTAAACGAAGGATATTTTGAAGAACTGATCCGTAAATATCTTCTTGAAAATCCCCATGGATGCATCATGACTCTTATACCGAAGAAAGGTCTGGCAGCCCAGCGTGAAAAAGAACTGGAGGAGAAGCTGGAAGCATACAGAAGCAGTCTTTCTGAAGAACAGCTGGATGCAATGGTTGAGAAGACGAAAGCACTGGAAGCATATCAGGAAGCCGGCGAAGATCCAAAAGCACTGGAGTGCATTCCGATGTTAAAGAGAAGCGATATTAAGAAGGAAGCTGCAAAGATCGTAAATGAAGAATTAACTGTAGACAACAGTCTGTTCCTTTACCATGATGTATGCACAAATGGCATCGGTTATGTAGATCTGATGTTTAAGACTGACAGTATCGCACCTGAGCAGATTCCTTATCTGGGACTTTTGAAATCCGTACTTGGATATGTGGATACAGAGCATTACACATACGGAGAACTGTTCAATGAAATCAATGCCAATACAGGCGGTATCAACTGTGGGGTAGAGGTTTTTGACAGAGCTGATTCTACAGAAGAGTTTCAGGCTATGTTCTCTGTAAGAGGTAAGGCACTTTATACGAAAATGGATTTCCTTTTCAAAATGATCGGGGAGATCCTGAACAGCTCGAAACTGGAGGATACCAAGCGTCTCTATGAGATTGTTGCATCTGTGAAGTCCAGGGCACAGGTAAACCTGACAGGTGCCGGACATTCCACTGCTGTACTCAGAGCAGCTGCATATTCTTCTCCGATGGCTGCATTTCAGGATGAGATGGCGGGAATCGGATATTATCAGTTTATCGAGAAACTGGAAAAAGATTTTGAACAGCGAAAAGAGGAAACTGTAGAAGAGCTTTGCAAACTGATGAAAGAAATTCTCCGTCCGGAGAACTTTATGACCAGTTATACAGGTGAGAGAGAGTCCCTGGAGACAGTTCAGAAACTGGCGGGAGCTGTAAAGGCAGGACTTGGCACAGAACCAGTGGAGAAATCGGAAGAGAAGCTGACCTGCACAAAGAAGAATGAGGGATTTAAGACTTCCGGACAGGTCCAGTATGTGGCTCAGACTGGTAACTTTAAGAAAAAAGGCCTGGAATATACAGGTGCACTGGAAATTCTGAAGGTTATCTTAAGTTATGATTATCTGTGGATGAATCTGCGCGTAAAGGGCGGTGCATATGGATGTATGAGCGGATTTAAGAGGAATGGTGAGAGCTATCTGGTATCTTACCGCGATCCTCATCTGAAACGTACACTGGATGTATATAAGGGGATTCCGGATTATATCCGTAATTTCCAGGCAGATGAGCGGGAGATGACAAAATATATCATTGGTACCATCAGCGGAAAGGATGTTCCCAGGACACCTCAGATGAAAGGTTCTGTTTCCAAGACAGCATATTTCTGCGGTGTGACAGAGGAGATGCTCCAGAAAGAACGTGATCAGATTCTGAATGCGTCTGCAGAAGATATCCATGCACTGGCCGAGATCATAGAGGCAGTTCTGGCAGCAGATCAGATATGTGTGGTGGGAAGCGAGAGCAAGGTGGCTGAGGCCTCTGATGTACTGATGGAAGTGAAACCACTGATCAATTGTTAAAAAAGGAAAGAACAGAATGAACGAAAATTTTAAATCCGGATTTGTAGCGATTATTGGACGTCCAAACGTAGGTAAATCCACTCTGATGAATCATCTCATCGGACAGAAGATCGCTATCACATCCAAGAAACCACAGACAACCAGAAACCGTATCCAGACCGTTTATACCTGTGACGAAGGTCAGATCGTATTTCTCGATACTCCTGGTATCCACAAGGCAAAGAATAAGCTGGGAGAATATATGGTCCAGGTGGCAGAGCGAACTTTAAAAGAGGTAGATGCCATTATGTGGCTGGTAGAGCCAAGTACCTTTATCGGGGCAGGAGAGCGTCATATTGCAGAACAGCTTCAGGGAATCGGAGTGCCGGTAATCCTGATCATCAACAAAATTGATACTGTATCAAAGGAAGAAATCCTTCCTGCTATTGACACCTACCGAAAAGTATGCGATTTCGCAGAGATTATCCCATGCTCCGCACTGCGTGGACAGAATACACAGGATATTATCGGTTGTATCCTGAAATATCTGCCTTACGGTCCTATGTTCTATGACGAGGATACAGTTACTGATCAGCCTCAGCGCCAGATCGTGGCTGAGATCATCCGCGAGAAAGCACTTCATGCACTGGATGCGGAAATTCCGCATGGGATCGCAGTTGCCATTGACCGGATGAAAACACGTCCGGGAAAAAATCCAATCGTGGATATTGATGCGACAATTATCTGTGAAAGAGAATCTCACAAAGGAATTATCATCGGCAAACAGGGTGCGATGTTAAAGAAAATCGGAAGTAATGCAAGATATGAGATTGAGCGTATGCTGGAATCAAAAGTGAATCTGAAGCTTTGGGTAAAAGTAAAGAAAGACTGGAGAGACAGTGATTTCCTTATCAAGAACTTTGGTTACGATAAGAAGGAAATCTAAATAAAAAGACAGTCAGGAAACAGAGAGAATGAGTGATTTGATAACTGTGCAGGGAGTAGTGCTCTCTGCCATGCCTGTGGGAGAATATGACAAGCGGATTGTCCTTCTCACCAGAGAAAGAGGCAAGATTTCCGCGTTTGCAAAAGGAGCCCGCCGCCCAAACAGCCAGTTTCTGGCGGCTGCCAATCCTTTTGTGTTTGGAACCTTTGCCCTTTATGAGGGGCGTTCCAGTTATAATCTGAATCAGGTATCCATCAGTCATCATTTTGTGGAACTGGCAGGCGAACAGCCTGGAATCTACTATGGATATTATTTTCTGGAACTGGCAGATTATTTCGGACAGGAGGGGATTGACGAGAAAGAATCTATGAACCTTCTGTATGTGACAGTGAAGGCACTTCTGAACCCGAATATTGATGACAGGCTGGTGAGGTGTATTTTTGAACTTCGTATGATGGCTGCACAGGGATTGTGTCCTTCACTGTTTCATTGTGTGTGCTGCGAAAGACAGCCTGTGGAGGGAGAAGAGCTTTTCTTTTCTCAGCAGAATCATGGTATTCTGGATAAAGCCTGTCTGGGACATGTAAATGATGCAAAGAGAATCTCAGCACCTGCATTATATGCCATGCAGTACATAGTAACTGCCTCTCTTGGGAAGCTTTATACATTTACTGTTACAGAAGAAGTACTCCATGAATTGGAACGTCATATCCATACCTATATTGCTGCGAACACTGAAAAACGGTTCAAAAGTCTGGAAATTCTGGAAATAATGAGCTGAGATACCTTGAAAAAGAAATCAGATACAGTTATAATAACGTTAATTGTAGCTGTTTATTACGTTAATCAAATAGCGGAATGGATTGTGAACCAAATTGCCTGACGGATATGAACAGTTACACGCATTTTATAAAAAGAACGAGGAGAATAGTCATGGAAAAAACAATGGACAAAATCATTGCGCTGGCAAAGGCAAGAGGATTTGTTTACCCGGGTTCCGAAATCTATGGTGGTCTTGCAAACACATGGGATTACGGTAATCTTGGTGTAGAATTAAAGAATAACGTAAAACGTGCATGGTGGCAGAAATTTATTCAGGAATCCCCATACAATGTAGGTGTTGACTGTGCAATTCTGATGAACCCGCAGACATGGGTTGCATCCGGACATTTGGGAAGCTTCTCTGACCCGCTGATGGACTGTAAGGAATGTCATGAACGTTTCCGCGCAGATAAGATCATCGAAGACTTCAGCCAGGAGAATGGCATTGAACTTGAGAGCTCTGTAGACGGATGGTCTCAGGAAGAGATGATGAACTTCATCAAAGATCACAATGTACCATGCCCTACATGTGGCAAACATAACTTTACAGATATCCGTCAGTTCAACCTGATGTTCAAGACATTCCAGGGTGTTACAGAGGATGCCAAGAATACAGTATACTTAAGACCTGAAACAGCACAGGGTATTTTCGTAAACTTCAAGAATGTTCAGAGAACATCACGTAAGAAAATCCCGTTTGGTATCGGTCAGATCGGTAAATCTTTCCGTAACGAGATCACACCGGGTAACTTCACATTCCGTACACGTGAGTTCGAGCAGATGGAGCTTGAATTCTTCTGTGAGCCGGATACAGACCTTGAGTGGTTTGCATACTGGAAGAACTTCTGCCTGAACTGGTTACATTCTCTTGGATTGAAGGATGAAGAAGTTCGTTATCGTGACCATGATGCAGAAGAGTTAAGCTTCTACAGCAAAGCTACTACTGACGTAGAGTTCCTGTTCCCATTCGGATGGGGCGAGCTTTGGGGAATCGCTGACAGAACAGACTATGACCTGACACAGCATCAGAACGTATCAGGACAGGATCTGACATACTTTGACGATGAGAAGAAACAGAAATACATTCCATATGTAATCGAGCCGTCACTTGGAGCTGACCGTGTGGTACTTGCATTCCTGTGCAGCGCATATGACGAAGAAGTTCTGGATGCAGAGAAGAATGATGTTCGTACAGTTCTTCATTTCCATCCGGCACTTGCACCTGTTAAAATTGGTGTGCTTCCTCTTTCCAAGAAGCTTAATGAGGGCGCAGAGAAGATCTATCAGCAGTTAAGCAAGAAATATAACTGTGAATATGATGATCGTGGAAACATTGGTAAACGTTACAGAAGACAGGATGAGATCGGTACTCCGTTCTGTGTAACTTATGACTTTGAGTCCGAAAATGACGGAGCAGTTACAATCCGCGACCGTGATACTATGGAGCAGGTTCGTGTGAAGATTGATGAACTGGATGCATATTTTGCGGATAAATTTACATTTTAACTGAAAAAACAGCAAAGGAGCTGTATCGGATGGGAATCTGGGTACTCCTTTGCTGTTTTTTATTACAAAATACAGATTATAAAAATTCGTTACTGTTCACTCCGTTCTCAGCAACACGCTTCGCGATGCACAGAATTTATGCTAATCGCATAAATTCGCGCAGTATGTCTCGGGTTTTCTGTGACCTTCGCTCACAAAAAACACCTCGCGGGATATTACCAGTGAACAGTAACAAAAATTCGACATCAAAAGTTATCAAAATAATTTTTGCTTGTGTAAATATTCATTTTTTAGTATAATGTGCGATAATAACATGAAAAGGAGGCAATAAAAATGAGCGAAAAGAAAAAGAGTGGCGGAGCCTTACTTGGCGCAGCGTTTCTGATGGCCACATCTGCAATCGGACCAGGATTCCTGACACAGACAGCAACCTTTACCGGACAGTATCAGGAAAGTTTTGGATTTGTTATCCTGGTTTCCGTAATCCTTGCAGCCATTGCACAGCTGAATATCTGGCGTGTGCTTTGTGTGACCGGACTTCGTGGTCAGGATGTTTCCAATAAGGTACTTCCGGGACTGGGATATCTGGTATCGATACTGATCGTATTCGGTGGTCTGGTATTTAATATCGGAAACGTAGGTGGCGGAGCACTTGGTTTTAACACATTGCTTGGAATACCTACCAAAGTTGGTTACATACTGGCAGGTCTTTTGGCAATCCTGGTATTTGTGCTGAAAAATGCCAAAAGTGCCATGGATACTATTACCAAAGTACTGGGTGCCATTATGATTATCGTAATCTTTGTTGTGATCATTGTGGTAAAACCACCGGTAGGAAGTGCATTGAAGAATACATTTGTACCGGAAGCCGGTGCCACAAATCTGATTCCTGCAATCCTTACACTTTTGGGAGGTACTGTTGGAGGATATATCACTTTCTCCGGCGCACATCGTTTGATTGATGCAGGAATTACAGGCGAGAAGAACCTGAAAGAGATCAACAAGAGTTCTGTTATGGGTATGATCATTGCTACGATTGTTCGTATTTTCCTGTTTCTGGCTGTTCTGGGCGTTGTTGTCAAGGGCGTAACACTGGATGCTGCAAATCCTGCAGCAGACGCCTTCAAGCAGGGGGCTGGTGAAATCGGATACCGTTTTGCAGGTCTGGTTCTTCTGTGCGCAGCAATCACATCCATTATCGGTGCAGCTTATACTTCAGTTTCCTTCCTGAAGACTTTCAGCAAGTCTATCGAGGAAAATGAAAATAAAGTGATCATCGGATTTATCATTATTTCTACAGCCATTATGTTTATCCTTGGAAATCCGGCAGTACTTCTTGTACTTGCAGGTGCTGTGAATGGTCTGATCCTTCCGATCACCCTGGCAATCTGTCTGATCGCTGCACATAAGAAATCTATTATGGGAGAGAATTATCATCATCCGGTAGTACTTACCATTCTTGGAGTGATTGTGGTAATTCTTACAGCATACCTCGGTGTGACTACATTTGTATCTAAGATCGGTACATTGTTATAATTGAGGAAAATGTATCCGGTTTTCAGACTGGAGAGTATGTCAAAAAGGTGTGATCGTCCAGGTTACACCTTTTTGGTTCATTAACAGCCATGTGATGCAGAAAGAAGCAGATAAAAAGACATGGCGAAAAGATTAAGAAAAGAGGAGCAGATTATGCCGGACATTAGAATTTTAACAGAAGGTGATTCTTCTGTTCTGGTTGAATTTGGCAAAGAGATCAGTCCGGAGATCAACCGGAAGATCACTGCCACTGTACAGCTTATGAAAGAACAGCATATAGAGGGAGTTGTAGATATGATCCCTGCGTTCTGTTCTTTGCTGGTTAATTATGACCCGCGTGTGATTTCCTACGATGACCTGAAAAAAAGACTGGAAATTCTGTTAAAGATGGAAGTTACAGCAGGTGAAGGATGCAGAAAAGTTTATGAGATTCCTGTATGCTATGGAGGAGAATATGGTCCGGATATTGAGAATATTGCAGAACATGCCGGACTTTCCGTAGAGGAAGTAATAAAGATTCATTCTTCCAGAGATTACCTGATCTATATGCTTGGTTTTCTTCCGGGCTTTTGTTATCTGGGCGGGCTGGATGAAAGGATCCATACACCCCGTCTTGCAAATCCCAGAATCAAGATCAATGCAGGAAGTGTGGGAATCGGTGGTTCCCAGACAGGGATTTATCCTCTGGATTCTCCGGGAGGATGGCAGCTGATGGGAATGACACCTGTAAAAACCTATGATCCGGACCGTGAAATCCCGATTCTGGTAGAGGCAGGAGATTATATCCGTTTTGTGCCGATCGATGAAGATGAGTACAAACGGATCAGAGAATTAGTAGAACGTGGCGAATACCAGTGCACCGTTCATGAGGAGGCATAAAATGGGAATTCGTATATTAAAAGGCGGAATGATGACAACGGTTCAGGATCTGGGGCGTTATGGATATCAGAGTCAGGGATTCAGTGTGGCAGGAGTCATGGATGTCCGTTCATTCAAAATAGCCAATCTTCTTCTGGATAATCCGGAGAATGAGGCAGTATTGGAGATAACGCTGATAGGCCCAACCCTTGAATTTACATCAGCTACTATCATTGCAATCACAGGCGGAGATTTCCAGCCAACCATTAATGGAGAGCCGGCTCCCATGTATACAGCCCTGTATATGAATAAGGGAGATGTACTGAAATTTGGAAGCGCCAGAACGGGAAGCAGAGGTTATATTGCTTTTTCCAGTTATCTGGATATTCCGGTAGTGATGGGAAGCCGATGCACCAATTTAAAGAGTGGTCTGGGCGGATTTAAGGGAAGAAAACTGGAAGCGGACGATTATATCGGATTTCGTATTAAGAGACGTTATCTGCCGTTTTTCCTTTCCCGAAAGCTTGATATGGATGAGTTTGATCAGACAGAAGCAACACTGCGAGTAGTAATGGGACCGCAGGATGGTATGTTCAGCAAACAGGGCATCCAGACTTTCCTGGGCAGTGAGTATACAGTGACAAATGAATTTGACCGTATGGGCTGCAGGCTGGAGGGACCGTTTATTGCTCCTAAGAAGACTTCGGATATTATTTCCGACGGAATCGCATTTGGGGCTATACAGGTACCTTCCCATGGTAAACCTATCATTCTGCTGGCGGACCGTCAGACAACGGGCGGTTATGGGAAAATTGCCACAGTGGCATCTGTGGATATTCCCAAGCTGGTACAGAGAAAAACAGATGATAAGATACATTTCAAGGCAATTACCGTACAGGAGGCTCAGGCTCTTTATGTTGAGGAAATGAAAGAACTTGACGGACTGAGAAAGATCATTCATCAGCCATGTAAAGAGGTTCTGGATTGCCGTCTGGTGGCAAAGAGACTGCGCAAGCTGTTTGAAGAATAACCGTAAAAAATAATATAAAATAGACAGAAAGGATAATGTTCGATGGATTTAGAGAAGATTGAAGGACTGGTAAAGATTATTGAGGATTCATCCCTTAATGAATTCACATATAAGGACAAGGATGTAAAGATTACAATGAGCAAGCTGGATCATCCCCCTGTAGTTGCAGCGGGAGTTCCTGTGGCTGCATCTGCACCTGTGAATACAATTGTGGAAAAAGCAGAGGAAGAAGAGGAGGAAAGTCTGTTTATCACTTCTCCTATCGTAGGAACCTTCTATTCTGCAGCTGCTCCGGATGTACCTGCTTTTGTAAAGGTGGGAGATCAGGTAAAAGCAGGACAGACAGTGTGTATTCTGGAAGCCATGAAGCTTATGAATGAGATCCAGAGTGACTATGACTGTGAGATTGAAGCAGTTCTGGTAAGTAATGAACAGAAAGTAGAATATGGACAGCCTCTGTTCCGTGTTAAGAGACTGTAGGATAAGGAGGCTTTCATATTGTTTAATAAAATTTTGATCGCCAACCGTGGGGAGATTGCAGTTCGGATCATACGTGCCTGCAGGAATCTGGGGATCCGAAGTGTAGCTGTTTATTCAAAAGAAGATGCTAAGAGCCTTCATGTACAGCTGGCAGACCAGCGTATCTGTATCGGAGAAGGTCCTGCCAGAAACAGCTACCTGAACATGGACCGGATCATTGCTGCAGCAGAAAATATGGGAGCAGATGCTATCCATCCCGGTTTTGGCTTTCTTTCAGAAAACAGTGAGTTTGTCCGCAAATGCAAAGAAAACGGAATTACCTTTATCGGACCGGATGCGGATGTGATCGATAAGATGGGAAATAAATCCCATGCCCGTAAAACCATGATGGATGCCGGTGTACCGGTTGTACCCGGAACAAAAGAGCCTGTATACGATGCAGAAACAGGTAAAAAGCTGGCTGAAGAGATTGGATATCCGGTTATGATCAAGGCTTCCTCAGGCGGTGGTGGCAAGGGAATGCGTGTGGCTGCAAATGAGGATGAATTTGAATTTCAGTTTAATATGGCACAGAGAGAATCAGCCAATGCTTTTGGGGATGATACCATGTACATTGAACGTTTTGTAGAAAATCCCCGCCATGTGGAGATCCAGATCATGGCAGACAGTCATGGAAACGTGGTGGCACTGGGAGAACGTGACTGTTCGGTACAGAGAAATCATCAGAAGCTGATCGAGGAATCCCCGTCCCCTGCCATTGATGAAGAAACCCGCAGGAAAATGAATGAATATGCAGTTCTTGCTGCAAAAACAGTAGGTTATACCAATGCAGGAACTATTGAATTTATCGTAGACCCCAAAGGCAACTTCTATTTCATGGAAATGAATACCAGAATCCAGGTGGAGCATGGAGTAACAGAGATGGTTACAGGCACAGATCTGATCATTGAGCAGATTCGTGTGGCTATGGGAGAGGAGTTAAGCTTTAAACAAGAAGATATCCGGATTAAAGGACATGCTATTGAATG
>ENA-OZJY01000391-OZJY01000391.1-human-gut-metagenome-genome-assembly--contig:-NODE-391-length-12845-cov-8.389914_pt1 | contig 12845 bp, 13 predicted proteins | sample MGYA00244823_ERZ653757 | MGnify/ENA primary metagenome ERZ653757 (study PRJEB26926, sample SAMN06165282) | human gut metagenome | biome: ENVO:00009003; feature: ENVO:2100002; material: ENVO:00002003... | reverse complement strand
GACCCAGACCTGTGAGCGCGGCAAATATTTTAGAAAAGGTGGAAAACACAATGCTGAAGAGCGAAAAGACAGAGATCATCAAGAAGTATGCACGCCATGAGGGCGACACGGGTTCCCCGGAAGTTCAGATCGCCGTTCTCACCAAGAGAATCAACGACCTCACCGAGCACCTCCGTACCAACCAGAAGGATCATCACTCCCGCCGCGGCCTGCTGAAGATGGTCGGCCAGAGAAGAAGCCTTCTCAACTACCTCATTAAGGTTGACATCGAGCGTTACAGAGCAATCATTGCAGAACTCGGTATCCGTAAGTAATTTTTTGTCTTTTTTCAGCTGCGCGCGACCCGCGCAGCTGATTTAATATCTGCACAAAATGATTCCAAGGGCTGTTTAGCAGTGAAACGGGCGCATACAGGTCGTAAAACACGTGTGCGTCGGTTTAATTGTTAAACGGTCTGCGGAGTCGGAAAATCCCGGCTTTCGGGGGGAAGGAAAATAACCTTTATGTTTGAAAATTTCAGAGTATTTGAAACGGAATTTGCCGGACGCCCGCTGAAGATCGAAACCGGTAAAATGGCACAGCTTGCAAACGGCGAGTGCCTTGTCCGTTACGGTGAGACCACCATCCACGTGGCAGCCACCGCTGCCGCAAAGCCGCGTGACGGCATCGACTTTTTCCCGCTTTCCGTTGACTTCGAGGAAAAGCTCTACTCCGTCGGCAAGATCCCGGGCTCTTTCTTAAAGCGTGAGGGTCGCCCGACCGATAAGGCGATTCTTGTCTGCCGTATGATCGACCGCCCCATCCGCCCGCTGTTCCCGAAGGACATGCGCAACGATGTTTCCATCGTCTGCACCGTCATGTCCGTTGACCCGGATTGCTCCCCGGAGATTGCCGCACTCGTCGGCACCAGCGTCGCGCTGTCCATCTCCGACATTCCGTGGGACGGCCCCATCAGCGGCGTTTCCGTCGGCCTCATCGACGGCGAGTTCATCATCAATCCGACGGCAGAGCAGAGAAAGCGCTCCCAGATGGCTGTTACCGTCGCTTCCACCGATGAGCGCATTGCAATGATCGAAGCCGGTGCAAACGAAGTGTCCGACGAGGACATGTTCAACGGCATTATGGCAGGCCATGCGGAAAACCAGAAAATCATCGAGTTCATCAAGGGTATCCAGAGGGAGATCGGCAAAGAGAAGTTCTCTTACCCGTCCAATAAGCCGGATCCGGAGATGTTCGAAGAAATCCGCGATTTCGCCATTGATGACGTGAAGGCCGCACTCGATACGGACGACAAGACCGTTCGCGATGAGAGACTCAAGCCTGTTTACGAAAAAGTGCACGAGCACTTCGACGAAATTTACCCCGATCAGGCGGCAAAGATCGACGAGTGCATGTATTTGACGCAGAAGTTCGTCGTGCGCCGTTGGCTGCTCGACGAGCAGAAGCGTGTTGACGGCAGAGGTATGGATGAGATTCGTCCGCTTGCCGCAGAAGTCGGTCTGCTGCCGCGCGTACACGGCTCCGGCATGTTCACCCGCGGCCAGACGCAGGTGCTTACCGTTGCAACGCTCGGCTCCACGCGTGACAACCAACTCCTCGACGGCATCGACGACGAAGAGTCTAAGCGCTACATCCACCACTACAACTTCCCGTCCTACTCCGTAGGCGAGACGAAGCCCTCCAGAGGCCCGGGCAGACGTGAGGTCGGTCACGGCGCACTGGCAGAGCGTGCACTTGTGCCGGTTATCCCGCCGGTTGAGGAGTTCCCGTATACCATCCGTCTGGTTTCCGAGGTGCTTTCCTCTAACGGTTCCACGTCTCAGGGCTCCATCTGCGGCTCTACGCTGGCGTTGATGGACGCAGGCGTGCCGATTAAAGCGCCGGTCGCCGGTATTTCCTGCGGCCTCATCACCGAGGGCAGCCGCTGGATGACCATGGTCGATATTCAGGGTCTTGAGGATTTCTTCGGCGATATGGACTTTAAGGTTGCCGGTACAAAGAAGGGCATCACCGCCATTCAGATGGACCTGAAGATTCACGGCCTCACGCCGGAGATCATCAAGGAAGCGTTTGCAAAGACGCACAAAGCAAGAAATTACATTCTGGACGAAGTTATGCTGCCGGTTATCGCAGAGCCGCGTCCCGAGCTTTCCAAATATGCACCGAAGATGCTGTCCACCATCGTGCCGGTCGATAAGATCCGCGAGGTCATCGGTTCCGGCGGCAAGGTCATTCAGAAGATCTGCGCCGAGTGCGACGTTACCATCGATATCGAGGATGACGGCCACTGCTATGTTGCGGGCATAGACATTGAAAAGTGCCGCCGCGCTATGGACATCATCGATACCATCGTCAACGACCCGGAGCCGGGCTCCTATTACAGCGGCCGCGTGACGAGAATCATGGACTTCGGCGCGTTTGTGGAGATTGCCCCGGGCAAGGAAGGCCTTGTGCATATCTCTCAGCTCGACATCAAGCGCACGGAGAACGTCACGGATGTCGTCAATGTCGGCGATATCGTGAAGGTCAAGGTGCTTGAAATCGACGATAAGGGCAGACTGAACCTCTCCCGCCGCGAAGCGCTGATCGACCTTGACGGTGCCGTGCCGGAGAACGTCTTGCCGGAGAAGCAGCCGCGCCGTGAGCGCAGCGACCGCCCGCGTGGAGATCGTCCGCGCCGCGACAGAAACGACAGACACTAAGTTCGATAACGGGGGACAAGCCGAGGCTTGTCCCTTTTTGTTTTCTAAACCAGAAAGGCATGATAAACGTGGAAACGAAACTTGTTTTACTCGGTACGGGAACACCAAACGCCTGCCCGTGGGCGAGCGGCCCGGCTTCCGCCGTTGTTGTCGACGGCCATGCGTACCTCGTCGATTTTGGCCCCGGCGTCGTAAGACGCGCAGCGGAAGCGTACCGCCGCGGCGAAGATGCCCTTAGGCCCGATCTGCTCGATACCGCGTTCTGTACGCATTTGCATACCGACCATACCGCCGGGTTTGCGGACCTCATTTTCACCCCGTGGGTGCTGGAACGGGAAAAACCGCTGGGGGTCTTCGGCCCGAAGGGAATCCGAAATATGGCGCAGCATCTGCTCTCTGCCTATGCGGTCGATATCGATTTTCGCCTGCACGGCTTTGAGCGCGCGAACGAAAACGGCTATAAGGTGGAAGCGACGGAGATTGAACCGGGCGTTATTTACGAAGACGAACGTGTTACCGTGGAGGCGTTCACCGTCAGCCACGGCACACTCGAAAGCTACGGCTATAAGTTCACAACAAAAGACGGGAAGACCGTTGCCATCAGCGGCGATACCGCCCCGCTCGACATTGTCGCGGAAAAGGCCAAAAACTGCGATATTCTGCTGCACGAGGTCGAGTATGCCGCCGGCATTGCCGCGCGCGAACCGAAGTGGCAGAAATATCACCGCGAGGTGCATACGCTCAGCACGGACTTAGCTGAGGTTGCGAAAAAAGCGCAGCCGAAGTTGCTCGTCACCTACCACCGTATTTACCACATGAATATTCAGGATAACGCCATTGATGTCGAAGCCGAAACGCGCCGCCGCAGCGACCTCATTTTGCAGGAGATCCGCGATGCGGGCTACACGGGCAAGGTCGTAAACGGCGAAGACTTAGACGTTTTTAACGCCTGAGTTTTTGCAAAAAGGCTTTCTTTTTGTGTTGTTTCCATGTATAATGGAGCAGAAAAGAGAATGGGGAAAGGACGTTTTTGCCGCGAATTTGCGGTGAAAACAAATAAAATCATGGATTTAAATACAGTAAAAACCGTTGTGGTGAAAATCGGCACCTCAACCTTGACATACGAAAACGGCAAAATGAACCTGCGCCGCATCGATAAGCTCTGCCGCACGCTGTGCGACCTGCAAAACGGCGGCCGTCGCATCGTGCTCGTTACGTCCGGCGCCATTGGCGTGGGCATGGGCAAGCTCGGATTGCCGGAGCGCCCGGACGACACCGCCAAAAAGCAGGCGCTTGCCGCCATCGGCCAGTGCGAGCTGATGTTTGCCTACGATAAATTCTTCGGCGAATATCATCAGAACGTCGCGCAGGTCTTGCTCACGGCAGATGTCACCTCGCAGCCCATCAGCCGCCGCAACGTGGAAAATACATTCCGTGAGCTGCTCGATATGAACGTCATTCCGATCGTCAACGAAAACGATACCGTTGCGGTCGATGAGCTCGAGGGTCGCAATTTCGGCGATAACGATACGCTTTCCGCCATCGTCGCAAGCATCATCAACGCAGACGTGCTGATGATCTTAACGGATATCGACGGCGTATACGACAAAAACCCGAAGGCCTATCCCGACGCAAAGCGTCTCAGCGTCATCGAGAAGATCGACGACGAGGTGCGTGCCATGGCGGGCGGGGCAGGCTCCGCACGCGGTACAGGCGGCATGGCGACGAAAATTCGTGCCGCAGAGATTGCAGGGCGTGCAAATATCCCGACATATATCCTCTCCGGCGAAGATCCGGAGAACCTCTACCGCATTTTCGACGGTGAGGACATCGGCACGGTGTTCATGCCGTAATTTACAGAAAGGAACACAACGCGTATGACAGAACTTCAAAAAATGGGCGCTGCGGCCCAAAAAGCCGCCGCCGTTCTGCGCACCGCGGGCGAAAAAAAGCGCACGGCATTAAACGCCGCCGCGGCTGCCCTGCGCGCGCGTCAGGCAGAAATTCTTGCCGCGAACGAAGAAGACCTTAAAGCCGCAAAAGAAAACGGCATGAGCGAAGCCATGCTTGACCGCTTGGCGCTCACGCCTGCCCGCATTGAGGGCATGGCAAAGGGCGTGGAAGACGTATCCGCCCAACGCGACCCCGTGGGCCGCATTTTAAGCGGCGAAACGAACCCCAAAGGGCTTAAAGTGGAAAAAATCACGGTGCCGATGGGTGTTATCGGCATCATTTACGAAGCTCGTCCGAACGTGACGAGCGACGCGGCTGCGCTGTGCCTTATGGCGGGCAGTGCCGTCATTCTGCGCGGCGGCAAGGAAGCGTTCCGCTCCAATAATGCCATCGCCGAGGTTCTGCGCGATGCGATAGAATCCGCCGACCTCCCGCGCGACAGCGTTCAGCTTGTACAGGATACCTCCCGCGCGTCCAGCGTGGAGCTCATGGGCATGACGGAGTACCTCGATTTGCTCATTCCGCGCGGCGGCGCAGGGCTTATCCGCGCCGTGGTGGAAAACGCCAAGGTACCGGTCATCGAGACCGGCGTCGGCAACTGCCACGTGTATGTTGACAAAGACGCAGACATCGAAATGGCGGCGAATATCATTTTCAACGCGAAAACCTCCCGTCCGTCCGTCTGCAACGCCATCGAAACGATCTTGGTGCACAAGGACATTGCCGAAGCGGCGCTGCCCGTCATCTCAAATAAGCTCAAAGAGAAAAACGTAGAGCTGCGCGGTGATAAGCGCACATGCGAACTTCTGCCCGAAGCCAAACCCGCGACCGAAGCGGACTGGGCAACGGAATACCTCGATTATATCTTAGCCGTGCGCGTCGTAGACAGCCTTGACGCGGCTATCGCGCACATTGCGCAGTATTCTACCGGCCACAGCGAGTGCATCGTCACCGAGAACCTCCGTGCGGCGGAGCGGTTCACGGCACAGGTCGATGCGGCGGCGGTCTATGTAAATGCGTCCACGCGCTTCACGGATGGCGGTGAGCTTGGGCTCGGCGCGGAGATCGGCATCTCCACGCAGAAACTGCACGCCAGAGGCCCCATGGGCTTAAATGAGCTCGTTTCCTACAAATTCATCATCCGCGGCGACGGTCAGATCAGATAAGCAGATAAAAGAGCGCGAACAAAAGCTCCGCACTGCCGCCTTCGTTGTAAAGCAAAAGGAGGAGTGCAAGCAAAAGCGTGCGCTCCTTGTCTTTTAGCAGCGTATCGAGAGGAGAAAGAGGTCTATTCGGAGCAGCCTGAAATTCCTTCGGTATTTCAGTTGACGTTTCCGCATTTCCCTGCGGCGATTTCTCCGTTGGCTTTTCCGGCGGGGGCGGCGCGTTATGCGCCGAGCGCCCCTGCATTTCCCGCGCGCGGCGCAAGGCTTCTTCCACGGCGCGTGCGTCCGGCATGTTACTCGGCATCTTACCCCGCCTTTCTCAAAGAATATTCTGTAAAACGCCGCTCTCTTTCAAAAGCGGCAAAAGGTGCAAGAGTTTCAAAATTTTCGAGGCTTCATCCAGCTTTTTCTGCCGTGCTTCGCCGAGCAAAGGGCGCAGCGCCGCAAGCAATCGCGTGGAGTCATCTTCGCGGTTTGCGCTTGCCAAAAGCGGCGCGGCGCGCAAAAGCATCGCCGTCATCGGATCGCTGTTGTTTAGAGTGTTCAGCAAATTGAGCGGCGCGGCGGCCGCCGGTTTTTGCTGCACCGGCGGCGGAGCCGGGGCAGGGGCTTGCGGCGGATTCATGCCAAGCGAGTTCATCACGCTTTGCAGCTGCGCCATGCTTTGCGGGTCGTTTAAAATGGATTGTACGGCTGCGGCCAGGTCTTCCACCGCCGCTCACCTCCTTTCTATTTTTTGCCGCCGAGAGCCTCAAATAGTTTCTGCGCGGCAGGTGTGGAAAGCAACTTTTTCGCGGCCTCCGGGTCGCTTAAAACGCGGTTTAGCTGCGAAGCCGCCGCGTTATTTTGACCGCCCGTAATGTTCTGCAGGTCGCCGTTTTCGGCGGCGGCGCGCAGCGCTTCCGGCGTGGTGTGCAGCCGTTTCGCCGCCAAAGCCAAAAGCGATTGCATTTCACGTTCGTTCATGGTAAACCCTCCCTTTAGGGAAACTTCCGTTTACAGTTTATGCGCGGCGCGAAAAAATGAGACCTCATCTGTGTTAAATTCAAAAGAAGGAGAATTTTCATGAAACTGCTGGTTTTTTCGGATTCCCACGGCATGCCGCTCTATATGCGCGAAACGCTCGAGAAGCACAGAGACGTGGATGCCGTCATTTTCCTCGGCGACGGGCAAAACGATTTTCAAATGATGCGCGCACTGTTCCCGAATATCGCATTTTACTCTGTGCGCGGCAACTGTGACCTCGGCTGCGCAGACGTGCCGGTACGCGAAATTTTAGACCTTGACGGCGCTAAAATTTTCTGCACACACGGGCACCTTTACCATGTGAAATCAGGGCTCTATACCGTTGTGTGCGCCGCAAGGGAGGCGGGTGCGAATCTTTTGCTGTTCGGCCACACGCACGAGGCGCTCGAGACCTACGACGACGGACTGTATATCTTAAACCCCGGCTCCTGCTCGGGCTTTCGCGCAACCTGTGGGTTGGTTGATATTTCGCCCGCCGGGATACTAACAAATATTTTACACATAAATTGACATGGAGCGACGCAACTTGTCATTGACATTGCACAGATAAAATGGTAATCTAATTATAGCGTGTAGGTGCGGGTCATCCGCATTTAACATAAGGCAGATACGTTTTTTCGCACTGCCGAAAATTTAAACCATGGAAGGAAGAATAGAGTATGACCGAGTATGAAAGATGGCTTAGCGTCGAACTGGACGATCCAGACTTGAAAGAAGAGCTGCTTTCCGTTAAGGATCAGCCCGAGGAGATAAACGACCGTTTTTACAGAGACCTTGCCTTCGGCACCGGCGGCCTTCGCGGTGTCATTGGCGCAGGCACGAATCGCATGAACGTCTACACGGTGCGCAAGGCGACACAGGGCCTTGCAAACTACCTGAATAAGCACAACACGGAGGGTAAGCCCCTTTCCGTTGCCATTGCACACGACAGCCGCAACAAGGGCGTGCTGTTCTCCAAAGAGTCCGCAGCGGTGCTCGCCGCAAACGGCATCAAGGCGTACCTCTACCCGCAACTCATGCCGACCCCGGCGCTGTCCTTCGCTGTGCGTCACCTGCACTGTGATGCAGGCATCTGCGTTACCGCAAGCCACAACCCGGCAAAGTACAACGGCTATAAGGCCTACGGCAACGACGGTTGTCAGGTAACGGAAGGCATGGCAGACGGCATTATGGCGGAGATCGAAGCGCTCGATATTTTCGCGGATGTGAAGAAAATCCCGTTTGAGGAGGCGCTCGCTTCCGGCAAGGCGGAATATATTGGCGAAGAGACCGTCAACGCGTTCATCGACGCGGTTTACGGCGTGAGCATCCTCGGTAAGCCGGCGGATAATCTCAAGCTCGTCTACACCCCGCTCAACGGCAGCGGCAAAATGTGCGTGCTGCGCATCCTCGACCGCATCGGCGTGAAGGATATCACCGTTGTGCCGGAGCAGAGCGAGCCGGACGGCAACTTCCCCACCTGCCCGTACCCGAATCCGGAAATCCGCGAAGCACTCCAGAAGGGCCTTGATCTCTGCAAGACCGTAAAGCCCGACCTGCTGCTCGCGACCGATCCGGACTGTGACCGCGTAGGCATCGCCGTCAACCAGCACGGCGAGTATGTGCTCATGACCGGCAACGAAGTGGGTATTCTGCTCCTGAACTTTATTGCACAGTGCAAAACGGAACTCGGCACCATGCCGAAGGACCCGGTCGCGGTCACGACGATTGTTTCCACCGATATGGTCAACGGCATCGCGAAGGATTACGGCATTGAAATTCGCCGTACCCTCACCGGCTTCAAGTATATTGGCGACCAGATCGCTTTGCTTGAGAGCGAAGGCCACCCGGAGCGCTACCTGCTCGGCTTTGAAGAGAGCTACGGCTATCTCTCCGGCGGCTATGTGCGCGATAAGGACGCCGTGGACGGCAGCATGATCATCTGCGAAATGGCTTCCTACTACAAAGAAAAGGGCATGACGCTCGTCGATGCCATCAATGTTCTGTACGAAAAGTATGGCTATTACAAGAACGCCCTGTGCAACTTCGCGTTTGAGGGCGAGGACGGCATGAAGAAGATGAATTCCATCATGGATCATCTGCGCCACAACGCTCCGGCAGAGATTGCCGGCTTCAAGGTCGTCGGCGACAGCGACTATCAGCTTTCCGTGCGCACAGAGGGCGCGGAGAAGACGGAGATCACGCTTCCGAAGTCCAACGTGCTCGAGTATCGTCTGGAGAACGGCAGCAAGCTCATCGTCCGCCCGTCCGGCACAGAGCCGAAGATCAAAATTTACCTCTCCGGCAAGGGTAAAACCGCCGCAGAGTCCGATGAGATCATCGCAAAAATGGAGAAAGCGGCAACCGAACTGCTCGGTCTGTAATTTCTACATAAGCTAAAAAGGGCAGAGTTCCGGTTTCCTCCGGGGTTCTGCCCTTTTTGCGCAAAAAGATGTCCGCCGATGTCCTGTGATGTCCTCTTAACTGTCGCTTTTTCGCTCACCTCAGCAAGAAAAGAAAATATGTTCGAGAAAACCGTTGCTTTTTTTCGACGGATTTAGTATAATAGAGGCAGTAAAAAAGAGTTTCACCTTTGGAAACCGCAGCCCTTTGAAAAAGGTTGGCGAAAACTTTAACCACGCTCGACGGAAACACAATCAATCAGGAACCATAACCCAAATTTCAAAAGAAGTGAGGATATAACCATGGCGAAGGAAAATAAAAGCCCCGTAAGCAAAAAAGTGGAGGACATCAAGCCCGAAGACAAGCGCAAAGCGCTTGAGACTGCGTTGACGCAGATTAAAAAGCAGTTCGGCGAGGGCGCTGTTATGCGCCTTGGCCAGAACAACGGCATGCACGTGGATGCGATCTCCACCGGCTCTCTTTCGCTGGACCTCGCGCTCGGTATCGGCGGTCTGCCGCGCGGCAGAATCATTGAGATCTACGGGCCGGAATCCTCCGGTAAGACTACCTTGGCGCTCCACTGCGTCGCCGAAGGCCAGAAAATGGGCGGCAATGCGGCGTTTATCGACGTGGAGCACGCACTTGACCCGGTCTATGCGTCCGCGCTCGGCGTAGACGTGGATTCTCTGCTCGTTTCGCAGCCGGATACCGGCGAACAGGCGCTCGAGATCACCGAGGCGCTCGTGCGCTCCAACGCCATCGATGTTATCGTTGTGGACTCCGTGGCGGCGCTCGTTCCGCGCGCGGAGATCGAGGGCGAAATGGGCGACAGCCACGTCGGCTTGCAGGCGCGTTTGATGTCTCAGGCGTTAAGAAAGCTTGCCGGCGCCATCTCGAAGTCAAACTGCGTCGCTATTTTCATCAACCAGCTGCGCGAAAAAGTCGGCGTTGTCTACGGCAACCCGGAGGTCACGCCGGGCGGCCGCGCGCTGAAATACTACTCCTCCGTGCGTCTCGATGTGCGCAAGAAGGAGGTTTTGAAGAGCGGTACCGACATCATCGGCTCCCGCACAAAGGTCAAGGTTGTGAAAAACAAGGTTGCGCCGCCGTTCCGTGAGGTCGAATTCGACATCATGTACGGGCAGGGCATCTCGAAGGTCGGCGATCTGCTTGACCTTGCCGAAAGACTCGAGATCGTGCAGAAGAGCGGCGCGTGGTTCTCCTACAACGGCACGCGCATCGGTCAGGGCCGCGACAATGCGAAGAACTTCCTGCGCGACAACCCGGATATTTTTGAGGAAATTTCCGAGCTCGTCCGTCAGAACGCGGATAAGCTCTACGCAAAGTCCATCAAGGGCGGCAGTGCGCCGAAGCCCGTTGAAAAGGCCGAGGAGGAAGAATCCCCCGAGCAGGCGGAGAACACCCGTAAGAACGTGCAGGCAGACATCGACATCACGGTCGATGACGACGAATAATGAAGATCACGGACATCGCCCCGCGCCGCCACAGGCTTTCACAGCTTTATATTGACGGCGAAGCGGCGGTGAAGGTGGACACGGAAACGCTTTTGCGCCGCGGCATTGCCATCGGCGACGAGCTCGACGATGAGGAACTGCACGAACTTTTGCAGGCCTCCGCAAAGCACCGCGCCGAGGAAAAGGCGCTGTACCTTTTGGAGCACCGCGCCCACTCCAAAAAAGAGCTGGAAAATAAGATCACCCGCGCGGAATTTGACCGCGAGGCTGCCCGAAGCGCCGTGGAGCACATGGAAGAGCTGGGCTTACTCAATGACGAGGACTACGCCCGCCGCCTTGCAAACGAGCTTTTCACACGCAAAAAATTCGGCGCGCGCCGCGTAAAGCAGGAGCTGCGCCAAAAGGGCATTGACGACGCGCTCATCGCCGCGGTGATGGACGAGTTTTCCACAGAACGTTCGGAAACAGAGGAAAACATCCGCGCCATTTTGGAGCGAAAGTATCCCATGGCGCGCGAAGACGAAAAAGTGCGCCGCCGCGCCGTAGCCGCCTTGCAGCGCTACGGCTACGGCTTTGACGAGATCTTCTCTGTCTTAAATTCAGAAGAATGACCGTAAAACGGCGCTGCTTTGGTTGCAGGGCCGTTTTGTGTTCCGGGGGTGAAGCTGTGAAAAAGTCGGTTTGCATTGGAATTCTCTGCGTGTTGGTTTTCGGTGTTTCGCTCGGCGTGGGACTGAAATTGGGCTTTATGCAGACGAACGCCGAACGATACGCGGAATTATGGAAAATCAAGTTACCGCAGGGCATGACGGAGGTTTATTCGGCACATTCCAAAGATATGGCGCTCGGCGACGGTGTGCGGTACACGGTTTTTGAGGCGGAAAAAGCGGACACGTTTTCGACTTTTGTGCAGGAAAATGTTGAATTTCCGCAGGATGAGCTTGAAACGACTTTGAAGCAGATCGGTGTGCCGGAAGAAAGCATGCCGCCGTTTGAAGAAAATTTAAGCGGCAAAATTCTGGAAAAAGAGGACGGCAGCAGGTTGTATATACTGGTATCGACGCAGGAAAAACGAGTGTATTTTGTACAGATCACGGTTTAAAATCAACAGGAAGAGCTTTTATGTTTTGAAATCGGGATGCCGGGGTGCATGATATACTTACGAATGTCATCAACCGCAGGACGCACAGAATATTGTGCGGAGCGGGTGCGGATTTTAAGCGGGAATTTACATTGAGCTTCTATGAGCAGTTCTTTAAGGACGCGGACTATACGGATGCAGAATACATCTGGTGCCCGGGCAAAGTGCCGTGCGTGGTGGCTGTGCTACACAAAAAGCATGATTTCCGGGCGGCAAGCGTGTTTTTGCGCGTATAATTGTATGATTTTTGTGAACGGGCGGCATTTCGATTGAAAAGCCGCTCGTTTTCTGCTAAAATAGGTAGCGGCAGAACAGAAATTATATAAGGGCATGTCTAAAGCTTGGATATGTACCGAGAAAGGGTTATATACATGGCAATTAAAGTGGGAATGGTCAGCCTTGGCTGTGCCAAAAACCAGGTGGACGGCGAAATGCTGATGGCGAACCTGAAAAACGCGGGCTTTGAGCTGTGCGATGACGCTGCGCTTGCAGACGTTGCAATCGTGAATACCTGCGGCTTTATCGACAGCGCGAAGCAGGAATCCATCGATGAAATTCTGGAGCTTGCGACGCTGAAAAAAGAGGGCCGCATCAAGAAGATTGTGGTGACGGGATGTCTTGCGGAGCGCTACCGCGAGGAAATTCACAAAGAGCTGCCCGAGGTGGACGGCGTGTTCGGCATCGGCGCGAACGCGGACATTGCGGCGTGTATTGAAAGTGCAATGAATGATTTTACGGAGAGCTTCCCCGAAAAGAGCAAAATGCCGCTGTGCGGCGAGCGCGAGCTTTCGACCCCGAGCTATTTTGCGTATATCAAGATTGCAGAGGGCTGCGACAACAAATGTACTTACTGCGCGATTCCGATGATCCGCGGCGGCTACCGCAGCCGCACGATGGAGAGCATCGAGAAAGAAGCGCGCGGTCTCGTTGAAAACGGCGCGAAGGAGCTCATCCTCATTGCGCAGGACACGACCCGCTACGGCATTGACCTGTACGGCGA
>ENA-OZJY01000338-OZJY01000338.1-human-gut-metagenome-genome-assembly--contig:-NODE-338-length-13456-cov-6.806880_pt1 | contig 13456 bp, 14 predicted proteins | sample MGYA00244823_ERZ653757 | MGnify/ENA primary metagenome ERZ653757 (study PRJEB26926, sample SAMN06165282) | human gut metagenome | biome: ENVO:00009003; feature: ENVO:2100002; material: ENVO:00002003... | reverse complement strand
GAGATGTAGCTCCGTCTCGTGGGCTCGGAGATGTGTATAAGAGACAGATTTAGGAAAGAACAATGCGGCAGAAGCAGACAGACGCTTCTGCCGTCATAGTATGGTACATTTTCTGGATGTGGCCCGGATCGGGACGATCATAGCTCTGGAGGAAGGACTGGAACTGGACCGGGAGTGGATCTATGCGGCGGCATTGCTCCATGATTGCGGAAAGCATGAACAGTACGAGAACGGCACGCCTCATGAGCAGGCCAGTGCCCGGATCGCACCGGAGATCCTTAAGGACTGTGGATTTGACGATAAAGAAACGGATGTTATTGTAACTGCAATCTCACGGCACAGAGATCCCGAGGCCGCGAAAGAGAAGAACCTAAACGGCGTTCTTTACCGGGCGGACAAGGCAAGCCGTGCCTGCTTCGCCTGCGATGCGGAGAAGGATTGCAACTGGAAAGACGGCAAGAAGAACCTGACGATCAGGTACTGAGTGCAACAGGCTGAACCGAGAAATTCGCAAAGCTGTACCCGGTAGGGGAACATATCCGGACAAAAAATAATACAAACATGAGGGAGAAAACAAATGAAGATTGGCAACAGAGAGTTTCAGACCAAAGGACATACTTATGTAATGGGGATCCTGAATGTGACCCCGGATTCTTTTTCCGACGGAGGAAAGTGGAATGACAGAGACCGGGCATTGAAGCATGTGGAAGAAATGATCGCTGAGGGGATGGATATTGTGGACATCGGCGGAGAGTCCACGCGTCCGGGGGGTTATACCCTGCTATCTGACGAGGAGGAGATTGCCAGAGTCGTACCCATGATCGAGGCGGTGAAGGCAAATTTTGACATTCCCATTTCCCTGGACACCTACAAAAGCGGTGTGGCAGAGGCGGGGATCCGCGCGGGAGCGGATCTCATCAACGATATCTGGGGATTGAAATACGACAGACACATGGCGGAAGTCATTGCAAAGAGCGGCCTGCCCTGCTGTCTGATGCACAATCGCAAAGAGGCGGACTATCAGGATTTCATGCAGGATGTGGCGGCAGATCTGGCAGACACGATCCATCTGGCGGAAGCGGCAGGCATTGCGGATGAGAAGATCATTCTGGATCCCGGCGTGGGGTTCGGCAAGACCTACGAGAACAATCTGGAGATCATCAACTGTCTGGAAGAACTGAATATGTTCGGCTATCCCCTGCTGTTGGGATGCAGCCGCAAGTCGGTCATCGGGCTGACACTGGATCTGCCGGTGACGGAGAGAGTGGAGGGAACGCTGGTGACTACCATGTTCGGCGTCCAGAAGGGATGTATGTTTGTCCGGGTGCATGATGTGAAAGAAAATGTCCGCACCATTAAAATGTGTGAAGCTATTTTAAACAGTGGAAAATAAAAAGCTCTGAAAAGGTATCGGGAAAGGCGGAGTCAGCAAATGAGAAATGAGAATCGGAAAGATCAGATCCGTATCGAAGAACTGGAAGTATATGCGCATCACGGCGTATATCCGGAAGAAAATGAAAAAGGACAGCATTTTTACGTGAATGCCACCCTGTATACAAACACCCGCCCGGCGGGAATGGCGGATGATCTGCGCCTTTCCACCAATTACGGAGAGGTCTGCCAGTTTATCACGGAGTTCATGCAACAGCATACTTTTCAATTGATCGAAACGGTGGCGGAGCGGACTGCTTACGAAGTATTACAGCAGTTTCCACTGGTACAGGGACTGGATCTGGAGATCCGCAAGCCTGAGGCTCCGATTCCGTTACCCTTTGGCAGTGTATCTGTGGCAATTCACAGGGAATGGCATGAAGCCTATATTGCCGTGGGTTCCAATATGGGAGACAGCAGAGAACATATCGCGCGGGCACTGGGACAGCTTAAGAATAGTAAAAATATCAGAGTAGAAAAGGTATCGGAGCTTTTGGAGACATTGCCTTACGGCGGTGTGGAACAGGAGAATTTTGTAAACGGAATGTTTGAGATCCGGACATTGCTGACACCGGAAGAACTGTTGCGGGAACTGCATAAGATCGAGGCATCGGAAGGACGGGAACGGAAGATCCACTGGGGCCCCCGGACACTGGATCTGGATATTATTTTCTATGATGACTTGATCTACAGCTCCGAGGATCTGGTGATCCCGCATGTAGATATGGAGAACCGTTATTTTGTACTGAAGCCATTAAGTGAGCTGGCACCGAATTTCCGTCATCCCATTACTCACAAGACCGTAGCACAGATGCTGGCGGAGCTTCCCGTGGATCTCACGGAAGGAAGCGAAGCGTAAAGCGGGCACAGAGACCGATGAACAGACCGGTCACCAGACCGCTTAACAGTAAAAACGGAAGATAGACCAGCACAGCGGGAACGGAAGTCAGTAAAAACGCAACTCCAATCTGCCCAAGATTGTGAAAAACAGCACCTGTCATGCTTGCGAGGAACAGGTAATTCCCATGCAACAGCAGCTTCACAAGCAACATGGCAAACAGGCAGAGTATACCGCCGGACAGGCTGTACAGGAGACTCATGGCCTGCCCGAAGAACATGGTCGCTAAAAGGATCCGCACCAGAAGCACGAAAAAGGCGTCTTTTGCGGAATATTTCCATAGAACAACAAGCGTTATTATATTGGAAAGCCCCAGCTTGATGCCCGGGATCGGGACAATGGGGGGCAGAGCACTTTCCACGGCATACAGCGCCAGTGCAATGGCCGCCAGCAGAGAAAGCGTCGTCAGTTTTCTGGTAGTTACAGGTGGTTTCATAAAAATCTCCGTGTTTTCGTAATTCGTAAATGGTCCGGTGGTTTGGTACCGTGCATTTTGGTACGCTGTGCAGGCAAAAATGGTATTCTGTCAATAGGTCACGCTGTCCGGAACCGGTGCAGTGTCATCCGGAACGGAAACCTCTTCTCTGACCCGGATCACCAGCCGATTGGGCAGACAGGTGATGGGGAGCAGGGAGGTGCTGATAAATCCCTGATGCACGCAGATCTGATCCGGACAGGACGCAGAGACGATGGCAATGCTGCCCGGACGAACACAGACGGTATTCGTGGCACCGGCATTCCCGGAGACCTCAAAGGTATATTCGGCGGTCACCGTATCCAGACGGATGGTCTGCAATAATTCGCCGTTCTGATAGAGATCGGCATAGAGAGCCTGACCGTTTTCTACGGAACTGTGCGAGACTACATAGATCCGCACTACGCAAAGGACAGCTATTACAAGCAGAGCAGTGGTAAGGAGAACTGCTTTTTTTCGATCATTCATGGAAAGATTCATAGGAATAAGGAACTCCTTTCTGATGAGAACAGTATAGCAAAAGGAATGAAAAAAATGAAGAAGTATTTGAAAACGCCCCGGGTGTTGCGGCGGGCAACGTTACTGGCAATGCTCCCGGTGTTTTTTCTGGCGGGATGCGGGCAGAAAACGGAATGCGAAAAAAGCATAGATACCGCCATGGGAACCGTGATCTCCCAGACCGTTTATGTTACCGGAAATTCCGCAACCACAACAAATAGTAAAATAAATGAGAAAATAACAGATGTTCTTTTACAAAAACTAAACGATCTGGAACAAAAAGAACTTTCCTGGAGACTGGAAAGTGCGGAAGTGGCGCGGATCAATGCAGCCGCTGGAGAAGGGCAGAACTCCGTATCTCCTGCGATGGCTGAGTGGCTGGGAAGATGCCGGCAGATCTCAGAGGAGAGTGCCGGGGCCTTTGATGTCAGTATCGGCCGGCTCAGTCGTCTGTGGGACATTGATACCTGGGCGGCTGCCGGAGATTCCGGGGATTATGAACTGCCGAGGCAGGAAGAGATCGCGGAGGCTCTTGCCACCACAGGCTGGCAGAAAATTCAGTTGGAACAACAGGCGGACGGGGATTCGGTGAGCATTCCCGCAGAAATGCAGTTGGATCTGGGAGCTGTGGGAAAAGGTGTGGCGCTGGATGAGATCCTTAAGACACTGGAAGCGCATCCGGAGGTAAGTGGTGCCGTGATTTCCGTGGGCGGCAGCATCCTGACTTACGGAAGCAAGCCGGAGGGCGGAGCCTGGCAGATCGCAGTGACAGATCCGCTGGATCCTTCGGAAAGTGTGGGCGTGCTGACACTGGACGGAGGGCACTGTGTATCCACATCGGGAGATTATGAACGCTATGTGGAAGTGGATGGTGTCAGATATCATCACATACTGGATCCGCGGACCGGATCACCGGCCCACAGTGATGTGGCGGGGGTCACCATCGTGACGAAGGACGGATTCTTAAGTGATGCCCTGTCTACGGCCTGCTTTGTACTGGGACAGGAGGAAGGCCAGCAACTTCTGGAAAAGTATGATGCGGAAGGATTGTTCATCGACCATGAGGGAACGATCACCATGACAGAGGGCATGCGGCAATATTTTCATTTGTCGAATTCGCAGAAATAGTGTATAGTAAATATAGTTAACCGTAGATAACAGTCAGTGCAGAAAACCTCTGTTGAGAGAGGGATCACAGAGTAAATAATGGAGAAATAAAATGGAAGAGAAGAACAGTTATCTTTCCGCAGATCCGGAAACCATCCGGCAGATTGATGAGAAGATGCCGCCGGAGGAGGAGTTACAGGATCTGGCAGAATTTTTTAAAGTATTTGGAGATGCTACAAGACTGAAGATCTTGTCGGTGCTGCTGTGCTCCGAAATGTGTGTGTATGACATAGCCACTCTGCTTGGTATGTCACAGTCTGCCATTTCCCATCAGTTACGGGTATTGAAGCAGATGGATCTGGTGAAGAACCGCAGAGACGGCAAGACGATCTTTTATGCACTGGCGGATGACCATATCATCACGATTCTGAATCAGGGCCTGAACCATATCGAGGAAGGTTAAAATCAATTTGCAACGGGAACGAAAAATAAGAGCCGCAGGCGGAATGTCTGCGGCTCTTGCTATGTTAGTATTCTGTAACTATTCAGAGCAGTATTCGCAAAATCGCATCTTCGATGCTTTCTTTTTGCTCATACAAGCTGCTTCGCCAAAGAAATATGAGCGGATGCTCTTACAAATGCAAGCATTCGACGAACATCCGCTCATATTTCATGGCTCTGAATCGTTACATTATTTTTTCATAGCATCCAGCGCGGCCTGTCTGGCTGCGTCAAATCCGCTGTAGCTCTGACTGCCTAATGGAGAGTGATACCAGGAAGAGTCATCTCCGAACATCTGGAAATAGACATACTGGGATGTCATATTGATGGCAGTATAATTGCCTTCGGCAATGACCCAGGAGTCGCTTCCGTCATCCCGCATGCATTTCAGGCAGGCTTCTTCGCCGTTCACCTGATAGTACACATAACCGTAACCCACATTGAAGCAGTCGATCCGTTCGTTGGTCAGGACTTCGATCTCATTCCGGGACAGGGAGTAACGACACAGGCGGTAATCATTTTCCACATCCATATAGTAGACATAATCTCCCTGTACGATGGGATACCACAGATTGCCGTCCCATACGGTGGAAACTCCGTCCGTTGCGGTATTCATGGCATAGAGATAGTGGTTGTCCTGCGTACCGTTGTAATAAATGGTGCCGTTTACGGCGCTGGCGGGATTGATCTCGAAGTTGGCAAGTTCCGTCTTGTCAGACTTGTCGATCTTCATACGGTAAAATAAAGGCCCGTTATCATCCACGGTCATAATATAGAGGTTGCTTCCCACCAGCTGGGCGGTGGAAATGGGATCTCTGGTAAGTCCTGTGACGTCGCTGCCGTTTAGCTTACAGCGGTTGAAGGAACGCACAGTTCGCAGAGCACCGATCCCGGCATCCCCGGAAGCTCCGGTCTGATAATAGTAGAGGAATTTACCGCCAGCCAGGATATTTTGTACGGAGGCATTTCCAAGTTTTTTGATATTCTGCTCCGAAGGATCCATGGAGTACAGGGTGTCGCTGTCATAGACATTGGCAAAATACACTTTTCCATCATACTCGCAGAAGTAGCCGGAATTGTTCAGATTTCCGGCGGTGTTCCCCACGGTCTCCGGGGGATTGTCAGGGATCCGGTCTCCCACGATGGCAAATGCACCGATGATGATCACGAACAGAAGAAAAGGAATCAGAATCAATAAGGCTTTTTTATCTTTCATAAGCAATCCCTCTTTATGTAAAATGAAATGTAAAGTTTTTGTAATATCTAATATTATACCTTGGTTCTTGCTTGCTAACAAGGGAAAAGTGAGATAAAATGTAACTATTCAGAGCCAAAGGGCGAAGTAACCACATGAGCAAAAGTCAAGCCTCGCAGAGGCGGTTTTGCGAATGTGGTTCTGAACAGTTACATTTGGAGTCAGCGGATTCCGAATGTTTGAGAATTGCGGGAGCTGCTTTGCAGCGGAGCAATTCGTGGATATCAGTTAAGTTAAGGAGAACAGCATGGATTTATCACAGTTAAGACAACAGATCGACACCATTGACCGGCAGATCGTGGATCTCTATGAGAAGCGCATGGATGTCAGCAGACAGGTGGCGGAATATAAAATAGAGACCGGCAAAAAAGTATTTGACAAACAGAGAGAGCAGGAGAAGATCGCCGGAGTCAAGGCGCTGACCCATAATGATTTCAACAGCCACGGCGTGGAGGAACTGTTTGAACAGATCATGTCCATGAGCAGAAAGCTCCAGTACCAGCTGCTGGCAGCCCATGGCAGTGAAGGCAGACTCCCCTTCATCGGTGTGGATGAACTGGAGACCGAGTGTGCCAGAGTGGTCTATCAGGGTGCGGAAGGTTCCTATTCCCAGGCAGCCATGCGGAAATTTTTTGGCGAGAATGTCAATGCATTCCATGTGGAATCCTTCCGGGATGCCATGAGTGCCATTGATGAAGGCAGTGCGGATTTTGCCGTACTTCCCATTGAAAATTCCACGGCGGGCATTGTCAATGAAATCTACGATCTGCTGGTGGAATTCGAAAACTACATCGTGGGAGAGCAGGTGATCCCCATCGAACACTGCCTGCTGGCACTGCCCGGCACGAAGATGGAAGAGATCAAAAGAGTCTATTCCCATCCCCAGTCCCTGATGCAGAGCACCAGATACCTCTCCGAGCATGACTGGCAGCAGATCAGCATGCAGAACAACGCTTTCGCAGCACTGAAGGTGGCAAAGGACAAGGATCAGACCCAGGCGGCCATCGCCAGTGAATATGCGGGCCAGACCTACGGACTGGAGATTCTGGAAAAAGGGATCAACGATTCCGACAGCAACTCCACCCGTTTCATCATTGTGACGAACCAGAAGATCTTCCGCAAAAATGCCAACAAGATCAGCCTGTGTCTGGAAATCCCCCATGAGAGCGGATCCCTGTACCACATTCTGTCCCATTTTATCTACAACAATCTGAACATGACCAAGATCGAGAGCCGCCCGATCCCCGAGAGGAACTGGGAGTACCGCTTCTTTATTGATTTCGAAGGCAATCTTGCGGACAGCGCGGTGAAAAACGCACTGCGGGGACTCAGAGAAGAAGCCCGCAGCATGAAGATACTGGGCAATTATTAAGCATAACAACTATTCAGAAACCCATTCGCAAAACCGCCTCTGCGAGGCTTACTTAAATAACATGCCTGCATGTTATTTGCTCATGTGGTTACTTCGCCCATTGGCTCTGAATAGTTAAAACATATAAAACAAGAAGGTTAGACATATGAGAGAAAAAGAACTGATCGTATACCGTGATTTCGAGGACGGAGAACTGCTGTATGACATGGCGTTCCTCATGTCCCATTACGATGACGAATATTACAACATGGAAGATATGGCGGCACTGTTTTACGAGTGCATTCATGATTTGATCGATCTGGCAGGCAATTACGGTTTCCACGGGAATCTGTGGCACTGCTATCTGGCCAATCTCCTGGTGAATAACGAGAACAGCTACAGCTGTGGCTGCGAGATCCGCGGAGAGATCGTCGGTTCCATCAACGATGCGGCACTGCATGACATCCGCATTTTCAAGGAATTCTATGACTTTGATTTTGCACCCATGATGGAGCAGCTTCATGTGCCGGAATTTTCCATCATTGAAAATTATGCCAGCAGCATGCAGGAGAGCAAGGTGTACAATAAGAGAATTTGTGCCCGCATCTGTGAACTGGCGGAAAAGTTCTGCGCAGACGGAACGGCCGAGGAGATGAAGGCTACACTGACCCAGTTCTATAAGGAATACGGTGTCGGCAAATTCGGCCTGCACAAGTCCTTCCGCATTACCCATGACGAGCAGGGTGTACATATCGTTCCGATTTTGAACATTGCCCATGTGAAACTGGATGATCTGGTAGGTTACGAGCTTCCCAAGAAAAAACTGGTAGACAATACCGAGGCTTTTGTAAACGGTAAAAAGGCCAACAACTGCCTGCTGTTCGGTGATGCGGGAACCGGTAAATCTTCCAGCATCAAAGCCATTGCCAATGAATATTATGACAGGGGCCTGCGTATTATCGAGGTCTACAAGCATCAGTTCCAGGATCTGAACACGGTCATCAGCCAGATCAAGAACCGCAATTACAAATTTATCATTTATATGGATGACCTGAGCTTCGAAGAGTTCGAGATCGAATACAAATACTTAAAGGCTGTCATCGAGGGTGGTCTGGAGAAAAAGCCGGAGAACGTCCTGATCTATGCTACTTCCAACCGCCGCCATCTCATCCGCGAGAACTACAGTGACAAGGAGGAGACCAGAGAGGATATGCACACCAGCGATACCGTACAGGAGAAGCTGTCGCTGGTATACCGTTTCGGCGTGACCATTTATTTCGGTGCTCCCAACAAAAAGGAATTCCAGAATATCGTGAAGACTCTGGCGGAGCGTTATCATGTGGAGATGCCGGAAGAGGAACTTTTACTGGAAGCCAACAAATGGGAACTGTCCCACGGCGGACTGTCCGGAAGAAGTGCCCAGCAGTTCATTGATTACCTGTTAGGAAAGTGAGGAACCTTATGAGTGTAAAAACCTTCGCAGCCATTGATGTGGGCAGCTTTGAACTCACCATGAAAATATTTGATCTCTCCGGGAAAAATACCATGCGGGAGATCGACTGTATCCGCCAGCGGATCGACCTGGGCTCGGACACCTATGCCCACGGGAAGATTAGCAATGAGAAAATAGATGACCTGTGTCATACTTTGAAAGAATTTGCACAGATCATGGAATCCTACAAGGTGACAGCTTACAAAGCCTACGGTACCAGTGCCATCCGGGAGACGCAAAATACCCTGATCCTACAGGATCAGATTGAACAGCGTACCGGCATCCGGGTGGAGACCTTAAGCAACTCCGAACAGCGTTTTCTGGATTACAAGTCTATTGCCTCCAAGGGAGAGACTTTCCGCAGAATCATTGAGGAAAAGACGGCGATCCTGGACATCGGCGGGGGTAGTATCCAGATTTCCCTGTTCGACAAGGATACACTGGTCTCCACACAGAACCTGCGGCTGGGGGTACTGCGGCTGCAGGAACTGCTGAATCATCTGAACGCGGGCAGCACTCAGATGGAGCGTCTGGTGGACGAACTGGCTACGGCACAGCTGGATGATTACAAGAAGCTGTATCTCAAGGACCGCGAGATCAAAAATATCATCATCGTGGACGATTACCTGTCTCCCTGGGCGGTGCGCAAGGCTCACGAGCGGGGAGAAGTCAATGCCGTAGTGGATCGCAAGGCATTTTCCCAGCTGATGGAAGCCCTTCGTACCAAAGGCACCACGGAGCTGGCGAAGCGGATGGATATTGCGGAGGAGAAAGTGCCTCTGGTGTACATCAGTGCCATTCTGACCAGACGAATTGCAGAACTCATGGGCGCGGAACTGGTCTGGGCACCGGGCGTAACACTCTGCGACGGTATCGCCTATGAGTATGCGGAGCAGAACAAAATGTTCCGTGGCGAGCATGATTTTGCGGAGGATATTATCGCTTGCGCACTGAATATCAGCAAGCGCTACAATGGCAGCAGTAAGAGAGCGGATACCCTGGAACATATCACGACCACGATTTTTGACAGTATGAAAAAAGTGCATGGCATGGGGCAGAGAGAACGCCTGTATCTGCGGCTGGCCGCTATTTTGCACGACTGTGGAAAATATATCAGCCTGCTCAATGTCGGCGAGGCTTCCTATGACATCATCATGGCAACGGAAATGATCGGATTGTCCCATATGGAGCGGGAGATCGTGGCTAACGTGGTAAGGTTTAACCACAGCGATTTCGTCTATTATGGGCAGGCACAGGAGCGCCCTATGGGACTGGATAAGGCGAGCTACTTAACGGTTGCCAAACTGACTGCCATCTTACGTCTGGCCAACAGCCTTGACCGCAGCCACAAACAGAAAATGAAAGGTGTCAAGGCCGTTTTACAGGAGAATGAACTGATTCTGAAGGTGGACACCCAGGAAGATATTACGCTGGAAAAGGGATTCTTCCAGACCAGCACGGAATTTTTCAAGGAAGTATACAGCATTACCCCGGTGATCCGGCAGAAAAAGAAATTTTAAGGGAGGCAGCAGGGCAAAATGGAAATCGATTTTAAAGATCCGAAATATTATACCAACCGGGAACTGAGCTGGGTACTGTTCGACTATAGAGTGTTGAACGAGGCCAGAGACAAGAGCATCCCACTGTTCGAACGGTTGAAATTTTTAAGCATCACAGCATCGAACCTGGATGAATTTTTCATGATCCGCGTGGCATCTTTAAAGGATATGGAAAATGCGGGTTATACCAAAAAGGATATTGCCGGCATGACGCCCACAGAGCAGTTAAAGGCGCTGCATGTAGCAATCCATGAACTGGTGGATCTGCAATATTCCACCTATAACCGTTCCTTACTCCCTCTTCTGGAGAAAAACGGTCTGCATATCATCAGAGAGCATGAGCAGCTGACGGCGGAGGAGGCAACGTATGTGGATCAGTATTTTCAGGAAAATGTGTATCCTGTGCTGACCCCCATGGCCGTGGACTCTTCCAGACCGTTCCCTCTGATTCGCAACAAATCTCTGAACATCGGAGCCATGGTGCGGAAGAAAAACAGTGACGAGGAACTGGAATTCGCCACCGTACAGGTGCCCAGTGTCCTGAGCCGTGTGGTACGGATCCCGTCTAAGGGCAAGGCCTGCAAGATCATTCTGTTAGAAGAGATCATTGAGCGGAACATGGATAAGCTGTTTCTGAATTATGATATTGTCTGTGCCCATCCTTTCCGTATCATGCGAAATGCGGATCTGAGCATTGATGAGGATGAGGCGGCAGACCTGTTAAAGGAGATCGAAAAGCAGTTAAAGAAGCGTCAGTGGGGCGAAGCCATCCGCCTGGAAGTGGAAAGCGGCATGGATAAGCGGCTGCTGAAGATCATTAAGAAGGAATTGAACATCGAGCCCGAGAATATTTATGAAATCGACGGACCGTTGGATCTGACTGTATTGATGAAGATCTACGGGCTGGAGGGCTTTGACCATTTAAAGACTCCCAAGTATGAGCCCCAGCAGTCACCGGAGCTTCCCGCAGGCTGCAATATTTTCGAGGAGATCCGTAAGGGAGATATCCTCTTACATCATCCGTTCCAGAGCTTTACGCCAGTGGTGGATTTCATCCGTCAGGCGGCGAGAGATCCGGAAGTACTGGCTATCAAACAGACCTTGTATCGTGTCAGCGGCAATTCTCCCATTATTGCGGCATTGGCTCAGGCCGCCGAGAACGGCAAGCAGGTCACAGTACTGGTGGAACTGAAAGCCCGTTTCGATGAGGAAAATAATATCGTCTGGGCGAGAATGCTGGAAAAGGCAGGCTGTCATGTTATCTATGGACTGGTGGGATTAAAGACTCATTCCAAGATCACACTGGTGGTCCGCAGAGAAGAGGATGGCATCCGCAGATATGTCCATCTGGGTACCGGTAACTATAACGATGCTACGGCGAAGCTGTACACGGATGTGGGTATGCTGACCTGCGCGGAGCGCATCGGCGAGGATGCCACGGCAGTATTCAACATGCTGTCCGGTTATTCTGAGCCACTGTTCTGGAACAAGCTGGCATTGGCACCGTTATGGCTGAAGGATAAGTTCCTGCACCTGATCGAGCGTGAGAAAAATTATGCGCTGGAGGGAAAGAATGCTCATATCATTGCGAAGATGAACTCCCTCTGCGACAAGGATATTATCCGTGCCCTGTATGAAGCAAGTGCGGCCGGCGTGAAGATCGAACTGATCGTCAGAGGTATCTGCTGCCTGAAGGTGGGAATCCCCGGTGTCAGCGAGAATATCAGTGTCCGCTCCATCGTCGGCAATTTCCTGGAGCATAGCCGTATTTTCTATTTTGCAAATGATGATCATTATGAGATCTACTGTGGAAGTGCCGACTGGATGCCCCGTAATCTGGAGCGTCGTGTGGAGATCCTCTTCCCGGTAGATCGCCCGGAGCTGAAGGAAGAGTTATTACATATTCTGAACAGTCAGCTGAAGGATAATGTGAAGGCTTCTATTTTACAGCCGGATGGCAGCTATGAGAAGCAGGACAAGAGAGGAAAGCAGTTGTTCAATTCCCAGGATGCGTTCTGCCTGGAGGCCATTCAAAAAGCAAAGGAGGCTGCGGGAGAATCTGCCATCGAAGGCAGAACTTTTATCCCGGAGACACATCATGAATAAGAAGATCATACTGGCATCCGCCTCCCCCAGGAGGCGGGAGCTTCTGACACAGATCGGACTGGATTTCGATGTTGTGGTCAGCGAGACCGAGGAGAAGATCAACTCCACAGAGCCGGCGAAAGTGGTGGAAGAACTGTCAGCGCAGAAGGCGGAAGCGGTGTGGGAGAAGCTTGCGGTAAGTGGTGTCTTTGATCCGGAACAGAAAAGTGGAGAAACTACTATGACAGACACTCTTGTGCTGGGAGCCGATACCGTGGTCGCCTGCGACGGTAAGATTCTGGGTAAGCCTGCGGATACGGAAGCTGCGGCAGCCATGCTTACTATGCTGCAGGGCAGAGGACATGAGGTATACACAGGCGTGACGATCCTCTATGAGCAAAATGGTGAGAGGAAGACGCTGACTTTTCATGAGAAGACCATAGTGCATTTTTATCCCATGACCGATGCACAGATCCGGGAATATGTGGCTACCGGGGATCCCATGGACAAGGCGGGATCCTACGGCATTCAGGGATTCTGTGCCAGATATATCCGAGGTATCGAAGGTGATTACAATAATGTGGTAGGGCTTCCTGTGGGAAGAGTCTATCAGGAGTTACATGGATTGAGATTAGTGTAGGAGAACAGAATGAAGAAAGCAGCAATTTTTGACCTGGACGGAACCTTATCCGATTCTATTATGAGCATGAAATACAGCGGAGACAAGACCATGGCGGAATTCGGCTATGGACCTTTCTCGGTCTGTCTCTTATACACATCTGACGCTGCCGACGAACTCTAGGG